>Ga0157364_1004878_pt1 | contig 13514 bp, 5 predicted proteins | sample AttsexASBM2_FD_111476 | JGI IMG/M metagenome (GOLD analysis project Ga0157364, IMG submission 111476) | Fungus gardens microbial communities from leaf cutter ant in Ribeirão Preto, State of São Paulo, Brazil - Atta sexdens ASBM2 | ecosystem: Host-associated > Fungi > Mycelium > Unclassified ... | reverse complement strand
ATTAATTCCGTTTTATCAATTGCGAAAATATTATTGCTTACAATATAACATTCCATTATATACAATTTATCACACACGTACGCACGTACGCACGCATACAAATTTATAAAAAAACATTCGAGGAGAAAGCATCTGAAAGTTTGGGATTCGTTAATTTAATTTGAATACTTCTTCTTAAAATAATTCTTATAGTAGTTCTTATAGTAGTTCTAGTACAGTACTTCTAGCTTCACATTTATCCGTTTTTTCGTTATTTGTATCTTTATCGTTAACTTAATTTGAGTACTTTTTCTTAAAGTAGTTTTAATACTTAATAGTTCTTATAGTAGTTCTAGTACTAGTATAGTACTTCTTCTATCTTCATATTTATTCGTTTTTTCGTTACTTATACCTTTATCAGTTTAAAATAAGTTGTCAAGAAGCACGGAAGAACATGACACAATTTATATCTTTTGAATTCTGGTCTTAATACTGTTTGCTGTATATACTGTTTTACGCTATAATTATTATCATCTTTGTTGGTAGAAACACAGGTATTAATCTAAATCTTGCAGTATTTTAATTTGCTTAAATTCTCACTAGTTTAAATTATATCAATACATCAGCACGTTATTATAGACAATCTGATATGTAAGCTTTTGAGAAGAGACCTAATAGCCTTATATGATAGCAAATTATGTTAATTGTTAATTTATACGTTATAACAAGAGATTCATTTCTGGAATGATGGACAGGTTTAAGAAAAGATCCTATAACTTCTTGCGATCATATCAAGGGCTTCGGATTGCACACGTTGTTGCTTTAGAATTGAAGGTTTTTAATATTATAAGCACTTGACTTTTTTAGAATTTTTGTCATTGTAATTGTAGTATTTTAATGTGTGTACTGTATATGTAACAATGAAAATGACCGGATAGAAGGTTGAAACGTCTGTATTTGTATTTTTAATTAAATATAATTTTTAGTTTATTTAATTGCTGCAATGTTGCTACAATATTTCGTGCTATACGGGATGATTATTATGATTCTTGCCTGATCTTTTGTTTCTAATTTATAATTAATGCGAAATAATTAGATATTTTTCTTATTTATAATACATACACACACACACACACACACACACACACACACACACACACACACACACACATACACACACACACACACAAGTCTTTATGTTTCAAGAAGAAAATGTAATATTAAAGCCAAAAAATATACAATAGATAAATGATAATGTATTCGTTTTCTTTTATTAGAGAAATTTTATGTAAAATTCAATTAATCCGACCAAACTACTATTAAAAGCCATAATGGCAATTTTTAAAAAATTTATGTCCCATGACATAGTTTTGAGTTTTACGCTTTAACGGCCCAAATATCTAAAGATAATAAAAAAGCAATTAAAAATACGATTTTGGCCAGTGTGTAAAAGGTAAATTTTATTTCGTACACAAATTATTATTCTTGGATGTTTTCTTCTGAGAAATACAATATTACGATAATATAACATAAAGGCATGTAATAAAGTAGTTGCGGGAAAATTACTCCACTTCTTCTATTTTTTCTAACTTCTGCGGCGTAAATTCCCGCGCGGCATATATATCGGAATTACCTTATATTTTATAATAGTATTACAAACCTTTTTTTTTTAATAACATATATTACTATATTGTATTTTAGATGCAATTGTAAATGAATACAAACGCATCATAAATCATCAGAAGCGAAGGATGACAAATTTTATCGGACATTAGGAAATGTTATAAATAACGCAAAAGATTACGAAGGAAAGAGAAAAGAGCATCAAATTAAGAATTAAAATGTTCCAATGTACGTATTAAATGTGTTATATATATGAGTTATATGTTATATATATTATGTGTTATATATGTTATGTGTTATATATGTGTTAAATGTGTTAAATATGTTATATATGTGTTATATGTAATGTTATATATTTTATTAAAAATGTTATTTTGCAACTGTTGCAAGTTTTTCTTCGTTGAAATAGGATTATTTTAGATTTATTTATTATAAAAGAAAATGCGGCAAACTGAGATATCTATCCGATATATTACGTAGAAATGTAAAATTCCAATTGAATCGTATCTAATAATGTGTGCCGAGTAACGGTAAAAGTAAAATTCGTTATCGTTAAATATCGTTATAAAAAAAATATAACTATTACTTACCGTTACAGAAACGATTTTTTTTATTATAAGTTAAGCAATAAAACTGTTAATTAATTTTTTTCTTAAGATTATAATGTTTATTAAATCACGGGTTATCTCTGTGTCGAGATCCATTCTTAAAATGCCTCTAAGACATTATAAGAATGGATCTTTATAATATTTATCATAAATATTTATGATAAATATTTCATAATATTTTTCATAATTTTTATGATCTGACTACAAAAATATTTACAAAATTATTTTGTAAATATTCTAGTAAATCTCATAAATATTTTAGTAAATATTTTGTAAATATTTTATAAATATTGTGATGTTTAGAATGGGTATAATAAAGACCTTAACAGGTTATCCCTAATGTAAAATCAGGTCTTAATATAGAATCCTGATAAGTGCCGTATCAGGCACGTATCACAACTTTTGTTAGAGACCTGAATAGGTTTGAGATAAGAATGATTTTTTGGTCTTGTCAGGTTATATTAAGGATAATTTGCTGGAGGCCTACAAAGGCATTCACCATCGCAGATTATCCCTAAGATATACAGATATACAGAAATTGAATTACCAGGGATAACCCGCGAAACGCAATAATTTCTGTAGAAAATGCCCGTGGAAGTCTCAAGAGTATTATAAAGATATTTAATAAGGCCTCTAGCAAGTTATTCCTAGTATAAAATCAGGTCTTAATATGAATTCCTGATAAGTGTCGTTTTAAGCTCGTAACGCAACTTCCGTTAGGAATCTGAATAAGTTTGTGATAAGGATCAGGACTTGATCTTGCGACTTTGTCAAATTACAATCGGACAATTGCATCATATTCTTGATACGGCCCCTATTAGAATTCCTTATCAGAATCTGACTGAACATTAGCCTATTAGGGACTTATCCTGATTGAATTTCTCGGAATTCTTTATTAAAGATCGTTTGCTTTGAAAAATTGTATTAACTCCCTACCGTTATGCCAATCTATCATTATGCAAATTTTACTTATCAATGAGGAATTTTAGAAAACATAATAAGAAATGCAATGCATTATAATCTTAAGATAATTCGTGATAAATTCGTTGATCGTGGAAAAGACATTTTATATGCCGCTGATATTTGCATCATAACTTAGTTATGCAACATCTTTATACGTATTATCGACAACATAAATACACTACGTTTGTTTTACGGGGAATAAATTTCTTCTGTCATGAAAATGTATCGTTTAATCATTTTAGAATTTTCATGTTTATTTCCAACACGACTGTGACATTAGCAGGATACATTTCAATAAGTCACGCGCGATTTAATTAACTCGCCACGCAGGTCAAAATAAATTACTTGACATTTGATACGACGGACTAATTAAACGTAATTTATACTAATCAGATATATCCACTTTATCAGTCGTAGGTTTAAATTTCATCAATAAAGCTGGTAGAAAAGCGCAAAAGATCTGGTCTCTCTGATCGCGTTTGAAGTACATTAATTAATCCAGACTTTGCTTCTACATATATATCAAAATGCTCTTTACTCCTATCTAATGAAAATAAATTATATAATTATATAGAGTGTTTCAGAAATAATTGGCCAAACTTTAAAAGCATATTCCACTTATTATAAGGATGAAAAAAGTCATATAAATATGGATTCGGAAATACTTTCTTTCCAAATTATAAACATTTTTTTATTTTATACTAGTATATAGTCTATTTTTTATTTTATACTTATATCTATATTTTCATTACAGAAATTGCTGGAAATGATTTCCTTCCATCATTGATATGATGCTTCGCATTGACATCGCATGGATTGTCGAAGATGTTCAAAAATTCTCGGAGTATTTCGCATTTTTTCACATGCAACGATAGTACGATTTTAGAGTATTTCCACGGTAGCAACAGGAATATCATATGGTACAGGAGTATCAATCGTATTATCGCTGCGCATGAAAATATATGCCTTAAGAAATACAGTCCGGAACGTGAAAAAATGACACAATTTGAACTTGGGATTTTGCTAAAATCGATCTTGAATTCGATCAGGCTATATTTCTTAAGATCATTGAGATAGTATCATTGAGTTAATCTTGGGTGGCGTTGTTAAAGTCTCTTTGAAATTTTTAATGGAACTTAAATGGTACTTAAAAATGAATTTAATTATAATGTTTTAGAAAGCTCTCAAGGTAAGCTACAAAAATATGTAATGAAAAATGGAGGGTTACATTCATTTTTTAAATGTATATGCATATATTATTCAAATAAACAAAAATCATTAAAATATTTTGTATTTATTATTTGAATAATATTTATTCATTTATTTAAAATACATATTTCTTATTTTATATTTTAAGTAAGTTTTCGAAATTTATTTTTTAAAATAAGAAATAGCTTTTGAAAGAGAAGTTATTTTTATATTTTAAATAATTATTCTATATTTTAAATAAATAAATATATTTTCGGGATCTATTTCTTATTTTATATTTTAAATAAGTTCTTGAAGCCCTTATTTTTTATTTCAAATAAGTCATATTAATTATTTTACCGAGTCATGCCGTATAATATGCAATATGCTATAAGCAAATGATTGGAATAATGGAAATAGTAAAAAAGTAAGTAAATGTTTAATTTTTAATAGCCGAAGAGAAGAAATACAAATACTTAACAAAATTTATTCTTTTACAATAATGGCGTAAATATGAATTTATTTAAATATATAAACTAAGCTATTCTTTCTTTAGATGTTTTTCTTCTATGTAATTTTTTCACATAATATATTTATTTATATTAACGATTAACAAAATATTAATTACAAAATGACGATTTTAAAGATATCATTAGATAAAATCAACATTTAATTTTTATATCAAGAAATAAGTAGTTTAAATAGGAGACTGCTAGGAATTTCATTCTAACTAAATTTCTGTCCTCCGAAATGAAAATTTATTTGAAAACTTTTGGATTTCTTTCCGATCTAGGAAGTAGCGCGTGAATCTCCTTAATGCTTAAATAATTCAATATGAATTACTATATATGTACATGCATTTACAGGTTCCATATTTGTAGTCATTCGAAATGCGCGCTGAATTGATTTTTTGGACTTCTAAATGCAATTAAACTACTGTAGTAGGTCTCAGTAGTCTAAAAGTTTAGGATACTCACACGGAAGATCACGGATCTCACAAGAGATCCGGGTTCGATTCCCGGCCGAGATAATATTTTTCGCAATAAATTTATTTACAGTTTTTCAACATATTAACATCTTCCTAATAGAAAATGTCTAATTGAGCATCAAATTATTAATATTTTTTGTCAATTTAATTAGTGATATTACTCATGTATGGATATCTCATATTATTTCCATACCTTATGATTTTATGATCATCAAATCTAACTTCTGTAATTAAACAATGCAACATATACCGTATTTTTCTATTAGTATGACCTTATTCTATCACTACATGAAGAATTTATTGCCAAATATTTATTTATTAAATGATAAACAAAATTTAAAGGTTCATCTCAATAAAACTTAAAGACATCCAAGTTCTAAAATCTTTTTTTACAATGACTATAGGCATGATCTAATAATGAATTTTCTATTAAATAATTTTTAAGCCAAGAAATTCATGATGGAACTAATAGATAGCGTTTATTAGTTTAGCAGAAACATCGCTATCTCATATTAGGCGCCTATCTCATAATAGAGGACTTTGCTCTATTAATTATATTAATTATATTAATTATATCAATTGTTATTATGTATGTGTATATACATAGTATGTATATAATAATATGTGTAATTTATTTAATGTTTTGATTTACAACAATATTATCACAGCGTCATTAGAGCGACCAACTGAACAAACGAATTAATACACATCCAGGGAATTCGTTGACGTTACTCAAAGCGAAAACTAATCGAAAGGGCGATCACGGAAATGGAACACCGACAAACTTGTGCGACAATATGTCTCCGTCTAAACAGAATCGTAAGTCGTAGCCGATTGAATTAACGAAGCGCGATTATTAGTAGGTAATGGAAACGTCATCTGAGAAGTTAATAATTCCAGTGTAAATGGAACGTTCGTAGTTTGTCGTTAAAACGAATAACGATACACTGTCGCAATCAAATGTCGCTCGAGTTTCTTTGGTTCTTCGAAGACAGTTTCGCGAACTGTTTTCCCAGCGAATGTAACTTAATCATGAGATTCACGAGAGCATTCACGAATAAGCTGCATATAAAATGAGTTTTAGTCAATCGAGCGTGAAAAATCTGCAATTAATTATGAGACATATAACAATTAGAAGCTAAGAAGATATTATAGAATTTGCTATCTATTTAATTTACAATAATTAGGAAGATAGCTATTCAAGAAAATAAATTAAATATATTGCAGTTTTTCTAATTACGAGAGAAATTAAGTAGCGCTTATTATCACTGAGCTAGATCTAAGTGACATTAATTAACATATAAACAAAGACAGGAGAGACAATATTTTGAAACACTGCGTTAAAAGTAGGAGGAAATAAAAACAAAGTACTAAATAATGTAAACTATACGTGATGCTAAAACATTGAAGATGTAAATCATTTTATCAAAGAGATGTAAATGGAAAAATTATTTCATTTGCAAATAATTGCTAAATTGCATATGAAATAATTTTACCTTTAATCTTTATAAAAAAACTTATAATATGATTCTCGAACGTGTCTTCTTATACTAAAGGAAGTTTACATGGTCAAAATAAAAGTAAAATTTATGAATTTATTTCAGAAAGCAATCAGCTATTTTCAAAACATAAACGTAAAACGTCTTTTCGTGAAGGTTGACGATATTTATTTTACTTATGTTATGTTACTATACTATTTTGTAATAGCATCTTTCTAATGGTTTATTTTAGATTCAGTTTGTAGAGCAAAATATTCTGAAGAAAACTAGACCAGAAAATAGCAGATTGCTTTCTTAAATGTTGTTAAATGAAATTATGATAAAACTCAACATTTTCGGACATTTTTCAATTATTCAAGGAAAAAGTTCGACACATACTCACGCACGCACGCATGCATATAAAATTTCTATATTTTTAATAAGTTTTTTTTTTATTACAAACTAATTTCCTATATTTTATGTATATAGAAAAAGAAAAATTATGGAATACTATTAGTTTTTTATTTATATTTACGTGATATAATTAAATTTTGTGAAAATTTGTTAGCTATATAGTGTTATCAATTATATTATAGGTAGAAGTTCTTTGAATGTATAAAATGAGAACATAATTTACACAAAAAAATGAAGAAGAGAAAAAGAATGAGTTATATATCTCTATTCTTTTAAATAAGAGAAGATAATCAATTTCGCTAGTAATATAGTAATTACGTTTTGTTATTCACTGTGAATATTACTGAAAATCTATGAATAGTTCACGTTATATTATTATATAGGTGTGTTACTATTATATAAGTTTTTATACTTACAGTGAATAACAAGAAATCGCAGAAAAAAATAACTTTACACGTCGAACATATACACATATTTCCTTAGTTCAATTATATCATTTGGAATTCAACACATTCAATGTCTCCAAACTAAAAAGAAGTTATAAAAAATAATATCAACATATTTCCCAAAACGAAGTAAAGAATACTCATTTGTAAAACTGTGTAATGCTGTGTAACCTGATATGCTTTTATGACAACGCAGTAAACACTATAATGACCAGTAGCTATGTTTATACGTCTAATTATAAGCAGACTGCGAAAAAGGAATTTTTTTGACAATCGTTCTCAGAATACAATGCAAACTGTATAAGATATCGTAATATTCTACAACTCCCCATATTCCATAACCACTTCTTTTTTCTAGTAAATAACATTTAAACAAAAAGAATTGTATCCATTTATTTCTTTCCTTGAAATAAATTCGCAAATTTCGCCTCCAATCTAATTATACAAATCTTCTTATTCTCTCTTAAATTCTAATTCTCTGACAAATCAAATGAATATATTTTCACTTACAGGACAGTAGCTTAAAATATCCTTTTTTTTTATCTTGAAATAAATATTACTGTATTGCTGGACATTTGCATGCCATTATATGCTGAAGAAAAGTGTACTCGTACTGGTAAAAAGAAAACTTTTAATAACAGTAATAATGAGATAAGAAATCAACGAATCGAATCGTGATAAAATTATACAACCAAAGGTTCTCAACCGACTTTTTTTTTCTTTGTGATATTTTACGCGTCAGTAACCAGCAACTCTTCTTCACCGTAAAAATGCCGAGATATCCGATATTCGGTAATATAAAGAAAAAATGAATATACTGGATATAAAAATACAAACGTGAAAAGAATTGTAATGAACAAGTAGCTCGTATGTCACTTTCGAGACATATTCGGAACATATTTAGTTCCAGCAATATATTTCCCAGATTTTAATAATTCAGATTTGTCAATTAGATATGATAAAACATGTCGGATTTTTTAAAATAAAATATGACAATATATTCCATGGACAATGTACATATGAGCTTGTACATATATAGCTTCTGAACTATTAAGAATAATTTCAGTAGCTAAGGTAAGTTGACCGAGGTAAATGGCCTAAAGTGCGATCTATAGTCGTATAGGACGATCGTAAAATTTACAAATTGCCAATTTCTGTGCGTCAAAGTGCATTGTAATCTCGTAACATTTCATCTCTTAAACTATTGCGCGCGATTTTACGATTACCTGGGCTACGTCAGAAATTACGCCCATATAACTCTAAGCTATAGATTACGTTACGTATATTATAGCAAAAATGTACTTTGGAGTTATCTAGGCATAATTCCTGAACGCAGCCCTGTACTCAAGGAAGGATCAAACATGCAAAAAATCGATGTATGTACTGAACGCGAGTACCTCGAAAAGTAGATATGTTTTCGTTCCCGTGACAAAAAACGCGAAAAAAAATAATAATAAAATATATGATAAGAAGAAATTTGAGAAGCGTCGATCAAAGAAAAATAAAAGAGAATACAAAGAGGGAGATAGAGGGAAGTGGAGGGAGAGAAGAGAGAGAGAGAGAGAGAGAGAGAGAGAGAGAGAGAGAGAACTAGAAGTGGAAGTCAAATTAGAAGACACATTACAAACATCGGATGCATTGGTCCTTTTAAATTTGAATTGGTATCGTAACGTAACACAATTACTAGAAAGAAAAATAATAGTTTCCTGTATCCGAATGTAGGCGAAGCAAAGAAGAAAATTGATTTCCAATAGAAAGTTACATTTGACAGATTTCCTGTACAATCATATTCTTTTTTTCTTTTTAATTTAAAGAAATAGTTTAATATTATGAGTGTCCTTATGAGTCTGATTTTTCTACAATCATGTTGCGTTATGATGAGTGATCTCTCTCATTCTCTTATATTTTCTACTCTTAATAAAAGTCTAATCATATCTAGTCTCGTTGCAACTTTTTATGAAATTATATTCATTAAAATAAAATAAATATAAAATTCATTAATTGCAAAGCATTTAGAGGAACCGAAGACGACAAAAGTAATAAATATTTAAGAAATAATAAATAATCTATTCTCTAATAATTTGAAAAGATAAATATAAGTACGTTTCATTTATACTTATAATTAGTCTTCTCGAGCAAGATAAATCATAAAAAAATAATAATAATAAGGATATTGACATTTTAATTAAATTTAAAATGTTGAAATTTGAACAATAAAGTAATAAAATTATAATAAAAAAATAACTATCACTAAGTCGAACAATAAAACTAAAACTAAACAAGTTCCAAGAAATAGTAATATAAAATTGCAATATTAATTCATTAGAATTTGATTGAAAGAAAAGTCAGAAGTAAAATATACGTGTCTGATAGCTTTTCGTTAGTGTCTTAGATATTTCTATTGAATCCTAAAGATGACTATCATGTTATCACAGAAAAATTGGTTATGCAATTTCATATTATCGACTTTTGGAGTATAATTGATTTCATCATTTGACTTGATGACAGTCATTTTATTAATTTATTAATTTTATTAATTTGGTAGTAGCTTTCAATGTGGTCTCTTATTGTCTTCGTATTTACACTGTTTTAACGTACATTTATTTTGTACTTTGTCTATTTGTTTATAATCTGTTTATTTTTAATTATTGTTAAAATTTCTTCAATTTAACGTTACATTATTATTATCAATGTTTTTATTATTACTTTTCTTTTGATTATTGTTTATCTAGATGATGAAAACTTATATAATCAAAACGTATCTTTGTCTTTCTAAATATTAGAAAATAAATTATTTATGATTTCTTAAATTTAATTTAACTTTTTCTTTCTTATATTTTATTCTACTTGCTTTTTATTCGGTTTTGTAATGTTTATAGAATGAAGAAATTCGAATTGAAAAGTGAGAAGTACTATAAAAATAATAACTGTAAATAATATGCTTTTTAGCTACGTCTTTATTTATGCGTAGTTTCCGATATATTATACACGTATGTAATGCTTATTTAAAAGTAATACAATTTCCAGCAAAATTAAATTTCCTTTTCGCAAAATTACAATAATACTTTTATTAAATTATATTCATTGAAAAGAGGAAAGAAGTAAAATTATAAGTTTTTATTTCCAAAATTAAAAATAATTTTAAAAATATATATATCTTTATGCGTTAAAGTTACACTTTTATAAAATTCCGTTTAAAGTTTTTTTCTTTTACCTTCATATTTGCTCTCTCTCTCTCTCTCTCTCTCTCTCTCTCTCTCTCTCTCTCTTTCGATAAAATTTTTACCTCTTTTAAGATAATATCTTTATCTTTTAATTTCACATTTGTAGTAAGTGTAAAAAGTATTCGTACAAAGAAAATTTTTATTAAAAAGCCTTATTTATAGAAAATAAATATTAATTAACAATTTTATACAATTAGCAATTTTATACATTCTGTCCTAATATAAACAAAAGAGCTTCATGTGTTCTGGATTTTAGAAAATAAATTTTTCGATTATATGAACACTTTCTATGCACTCAAATAATATGATTTTTTATTTTCGTTCATTTTTAAGAAATAAATTTTAATTATTACATCTTTTTGGGTAAAATAATTTTGAAGAATGAAAAATATAAAATCAATTTTATTTTTTGCTAATAAATTGTTAATTAATGCTTGCTTTTTAAAAATAAACTTTTTGAAAAAGGTATCTCCCTATATACGAATACTTTTTGCACTCACTATGTATACATTTATATCACAACAGATTATTTTAATTTTAATACACAGCGTTAATAAGAATACTTAATAAAAATACACTTAATAAAAATACACTTTGCATTACGCCAAAGATTATGATTGTAAAATAAATATAAAAAGATACATTTCTAATATAGCTCGCCAGGTTATTTCATATTTTATGTGATTCTTGGCTTTTAATGACAGCATTGAATAAATTCATTGTTGTTGTCAGTCATTGTCTAATATTATATCGAATAAATTTAATCGAATTTCTTGATTGCATAATTATAGAAATTTCTTTTTTTACGTATATATAGAAACTTACATATGATAATGTGATTTTCTTGAAAATGCTCGAAGAAATACAAGCAATTGCAAAAGGAATTTTAGAAAATAATGGAGCGAATTAAGTTTAACATTGTCTTCTTAATAGTATTATCTTAAATAAACATAATTTGAAGATAGTAAGTTACTACTAGCGAGTGCGCACAGAATACATAACTTTCGATTGATGAGAATCGAAAAAAAGAACGTAAGATCTCTCTTTTCGCGCCAAGTAATCGCGTATCGAATTTTACGATTGTACACGTCGATTTATTTTGCGATCTTAATTCCACACATTATAGACTTTTAAGAACTTTAAAGATTTTTAACAACCGCTTAAACCGCACTTAGAGAAACCATGAAGAAAATCAAAGAAGAAAATCAAATGCTAAAACATTCGTTTCATTCATTTCACATTCCTATATTGGAAACAGATTTTGCATAAAGTGACGATTAGATATTGTTTCTTTAAATTATTAAAACATTTTAAACATATTGAAGACAAGACAGAAATAAACGTTACAATTTTGGATAGGAAAGTGTTTGTTTTACACAGGGAAACGAAGACGACGTGCGTGATTCATGCAAGTTTGAATATCCGGCTCGTATTAGAAAATTTCATGAAGGCTAGAATGATCAACGTTTTTTTACTCACCGGATAATTCTCGTTTTTGGGCGAATAATCGGGATAATCGATATTGATAGTATCATCACTCGTAGTACTCCTCTTCCCGATGAAACATCCAAAACTACCAGTAATTATCGATACCACAGCCACCACGACCAACAAAATGAAGCTAATGCCCATATTAACGGTGTGCAATCTTGAATCCTATCGCCGGATGTTATGTTGAAGCTATCTCAGCTTACGACATGCGGCGATTGAGGCCGGATTTCCAAAAAGGAGAAATCGGTTCGCAACGATATCCGATCGCGCAAAAGATGTCCCTTGACCCGAGAACCAGCCCTGATATCGGATACCGGAAGACGAGGCTATCTCTCGATGTCACAGAGATGTCTCTTCGATCCCGGTCGATCGGGCGCGACGTGGCGTTCTTCGAGGTGGCGCCGATCCCTCGGTTCGGAGCTGGGAGCACCGACCGCCACTGGGGGTGTCGGGACTTCGGCGAAGCTGAAGGACGTACGTCGGGGGATGCAATGTGACGCTGGCGGTGGGCAACCACGCTCCTATATACTTCGCTTCTGCACGCAGGCGCCCGCGCCGGTACTTTCCCGGCGCGCGTAAGAAAGACAAAGACTCGCGCGAGGAGACCGACCGCGTGTCTACTTGAAAGGCATCTTTTCCACTGTTGCGCTTCCGCCGCGCGGGTATGTCAAGTTAGGCAGCAGATTGGATTCGAGAGAGAGGGGTTACTCTTACCTTCGTCAATGAAAGATAATTATAATCGGCCTCTTTCTCAAATAATATACGGCTTACATGAAGTTAATGAAGAAACAGAAATTATAACAGTATACAAGTTTTTTTGCTTACCCTTAAGTATAACGGATGATAATTAAAAGTTTTCTTTTTCTTTATGAGTTCGAAGAAAAGTATTCTTTTTCTTTGAAAAAGCGGCTTGCATAAAGTTAGTGAAAAGATAAGTCGAATAAGAAGTTACTTGCTTATCTTCTTTAATTCTAAACTGCAACATTCCGAATGCGTTTATTGCGCATTTTAACGAAAGTATCATGTGAGTGAAATGTTCCTTCTTTTGCTTGCTTAATAAAACATTTAGCAGAATGTTTTGTGTGTGTGTGTGTGTGTGTGTGTGTGTGTGT
>Ga0157364_1004877_pt1:0-12500 | contig 13515 bp, 5 predicted proteins | sample AttsexASBM2_FD_111476 | JGI IMG/M metagenome (GOLD analysis project Ga0157364, IMG submission 111476) | Fungus gardens microbial communities from leaf cutter ant in Ribeirão Preto, State of São Paulo, Brazil - Atta sexdens ASBM2 | ecosystem: Host-associated > Fungi > Mycelium >... | reverse complement strand
TTGGATTTTAAAAGTTCTAAATAATGCTATCAAACTTTTCAGCATAGGTGATGCACGATATCATACCATTTAATTTCAATTTTGAGGCTTCGATTCTGCAATAATCCTAATCAATTCAATTTCTAATCAATTTATATCAGTTTTGTATCAACTTTGTTAAAAATAAATGTATCTCATATAAAATGTATGCATATATACACAGGATGTCCCGTAAGTTTTTGCCAAGCGCTTTTGTAGCTAGAACGGACTAAACTGAGAAAAGTCATCTAGGATTTTGCAATTTTCACAATGGTTAACAAGATATTACTAAAAATCGTTAAATATTTTCAATAATTTTTTACTCAAATATTCATACAGAAAAATAGCAAGAGACAAAAGTTTATTTTGTTCTCATAAAATTCTGAGAATTTTTTCAGAATTTTTTAATACTATATTTTCTCATGTTGATGAAAAATACTAAAGAAAATACTAAAATGTAGAAAAAATTCTGAAAAAATTCTTAAGCCGCGTACAGTATCAGTCTATCTGACTGTCGTGAACTATTTGCGAACGCCGTCGCAATAAAGACTGCAATATGAATAGTGTCTCGAACATTGCCACGAACATCACCGCATAAAATTACAAACTTGTAACAAAACGCCATCGCGAACGCTGCCTCGAATAACTCTCTAGTGAGCAGCGACTCTCTAGTGAGAACATTGTCTCGACTATCTCGAACGTCGTCGCGAATATCGGGCCCTTCTGCCAGGACCACAAAGAGTCAATTTTAATCTTGGAACAGAGTCTTCGAATTATAAAATTCATATGGAATCTCTGCATAATCCGATAATTACATATGCAATCACGAGAAATTGTTGTATAATATTAAATAAAATCATATATTTTACCAAATGACTTCATACGCAGTGAAAAAAATTATTATTTATAATCGGATGAAATCATATGAAATCATGTAATGGGACAATATTTTAGCTAGTAGTTATCCTCTCGAATTTGTCACTACCAAACGAATCATCGCAGTATATTATGATATAATTTATATAGTGTACTAAGTACTTTATTCGGTTAGAGATGGTGTTATACAAATGATTATAAATGGTCTCGGACTTGAACAAATTTCATAAACTAATAAAAATGGAACACCATACGCGGCGATATTCGCGATGTTCGTGACAGTTCGCGGCGGTGCGGCGGCGGTTACAATAAAGGTAGCATTGACACACTAGCGTTCGCGACGGTATTCGCAACGTTCACGAACAAGTTCTGAGACAAGTCTGTACGCGGCTTTAGAGTTCTATGAGAGAATAAATGATTTTTATCTCTTGCAGTTTTTCTGTAAAATTGATTTAAAATTGATTAGTATTTGAGTAAAAAATTATTGAAGATCAATATTCGACAATTTTTAGTAATTAATATCTTATTAACTATTGCGAAAATTGTAAAATGGTAGAGGACTTTTCGACTCAATTTACACACACACACCCCAAATGGTATGACATTTCTTTCGCCATTTTGTTTATATTTTATTTCTGTGGACTAAAAAGTCATGTATTTCCTATGCAATTATCTAATAATTTTTAATTATAAATAACAAAACGTAGCCCACGTGACTAAATTATGTTGTGCTAGAATGTGACGTAATGATCGAAAGTGATGTTCTATAAAAGAATCATCATGTTTTTCACGCTGCCGCTGCCGATTGGACACTGAAGTAAGTTGGAATTGTCGTCACCGAATGCGAACAATTACCTGCACATAGATTCCCGATACCTAACTGCATTGCTAACGCCGTCACCCAGCGATGTAACTATGGGCTCACCGAGCCCAGTCGAGATTGTTGCGTCAATTGATGTGCCGGATGCGATGGTGCTACGAAAAAACCTGCAAAATGCTGTGGGTAATGGTGGCGGGCTCGACGAAATTCGCGAACAATTCGTTAGCGTGATCAGCAACAACGCCGACAATGGCAACATCAAGCATATATCTAGAGTCGCATATCCCGGTCAGGCGAAACAGATCATCGCCAACGCAACCGGCGTCGCGCGAATTTTAGACGAGGTAGGTGCGTTTGACGAGCCGATGGCGAAGTCTCAGCTTGATCTTTCGTCAGAAGAGGGTCGTAGTTCAGTGGTAGATATTGCCGGGGGTAAAGTTAGTGGACAGAGAGAGGTCTCGGATTTCAAATCCAAGACGGAAATCATTGATGTGGACTTAGGTTCAAATGACGATCATGAGGTAATAGTAAAAATTTCTTCGAATTCTAGCGAATTGATGTCGAATGACGATCATAGATTGACAGTAGACGATATTGCGAGGGATAAAGAAGTGTCGAATCTGGGATCTAAAGCGGAAGTTATTGATGTAGATTTAGGTTCGAGTGAGATAATCATGAAGGTTTCGCCTAGTCAGCCAAGTTTTGGTGAACTCGTGCCAAAAGAATATTCTAGGTCAATAATAAAAAGTATAGTAAAGGGTCAAATTGAAATTGAGCAAAAAGAGAATTTGAGATCTAAGATGGAAGTCACTGACATAGATTTAGATTCGAATGATGATTGTAAATTAATAATGAACGTTCAACCTAGCGAGTCGAGTTCTGGCGAACTCCGATTGGGAGAATGTTGTTGGCCGAAAAGAGAAAGTGCTGCTAATGATGGAATTGAAACTTGTGATAGAAAAATTATGTTTGAGAAAAGAATAATCGATACAGAGTTAGGTTTAGATGATAAGAACGCACTGAAAGAAACTCATAGATCTACGGTAGAAGCAATCAGTGACAAAGTAAATTCGGATCGGTCTAGATTTAGGAGAGTTGGATCGGAGAAAAGTTCCAAGTCGATAATAAAGAGTGTCATAGATGGAAAAGTTGACATTAGCAACAAAGAAATGATTAATGTAGAAATAGAGTTTAACGATGTTGTTAAGGTACAGCCTGTTCATTCTAGCCATGGCATACTTACGTTAAAGGACGACCGTAGATTAATGATAGAAAAACTTACAAATGAGCTTAAAATTAAGCTTGACGAGGAAAAGAATAAGTCTAAAGAAAGTTCACAGATAGATAAGGTAGGTAAAAATGATACAGAATTAACCGAACTTAATGCGGAGGGAGATATGAAGAATAATATCGAAGTTGATGACATAGGAATCGACTCTAAAAAAGAGACAGCCGATTTCGAATCGAATAGAACTAAATATCTAGATGCTAAGGCAATAACTTCGTCACTAAACGTTTCAATGACGTCACTGGACGGTCGCCACGAATGTGCTCTCTCCGATTTCAGCGTAGACAAGAAAGATTATCGCCTTAGCCAATATGATTTCGACGAGGATGAAGAAGAAAATAAGAAACCTATATATACTGCCAGATTGAATTTAACGAAATATGCTGACGGTCAAATAGAAGACGTGACAGATAATGTAGATTCTGTAAACGATCGTGATAACCGCACAAAATCTTTCGACGAAACAGATCAATTGAAATATATCGTGGAAGAATCACTTTCAGCAGAGGTAAACGATAAGGATAATAATTTTGAAGACAGAGAACAGATAAAAGAAATATTTAGAATGTCGCAAGAGACTGACAAGATGAGCAGAATAGAAAAAGAATCAGAATTGGACACGCATTTCTCGGAAAAACCGATGACATCTTGCGATTCGAGTCTCGAGATAGATGGCAAATACTTAAAATCGATCGTAAACTCTCGTAAAAGTCCGAGAAAGAACAAGGATGGTCAAATTTGTGACGTCGAGATCAAGGAGCAATATCGATTCATTGACGATTCACAGGCGGTTCAATCTGAAGCATTCCAAAATTCTTCTACGAAGATGAAAAACTCCGAAATCATGGAAGAACAGATTTACGATGTAGATATCGAGGAAAAAGGACAAATTGTTAAGGATCGAGAAACGTTTCGTGTAGAAAAAATCTTCCAAGATTCTTCAAGATCATCCTCCATGAAGATGAAGAGTCCCAGAACAGTCGAAGAGCTTCAGACTGATGAAAGTGAGCACGAAATGAAGGATCATGATAAATCTATCAGTGATCGAGAAACGTCTCGATCTAGGAAGGCATCCCAAAAGTCGTCAAAAATATTTATAAGTGCAAAAAGTCCTAAAAAGAAAAGTCAAATCTTTTATAGAAATGAGGATATGAAAGATTACGATCGATCTATCAATGATCGCGTTATCACTCAATTAGAGGAAGTTTTTCTGGATCCTTCGAAGAAGAGTTCCAAAAATGATTCCGAGAACGAATTGAAGAAGCAAAACCGACATACTGATAATCGAGAGACGTCGCGAATTGAAGATCCCTCTCAGCATTCCTCGAAAACGTCTTCCATAAGGAGTCCGAAAAAGACTCAAACTCAGAAGACTGTAAAAATGAATGAAAACAAAGGACAACAAGCACAAGAAACAATAAAAACGGCAAAAGACGCTGATAATAAAACGAAGTGTGATTTTAACGAGATTAAAGATGTGTATACGAGAAAAGTGAGACGTTACAACGTGCCTCTTCAAGGCAGCTTAGATTCAATGATCGTATCTGATGAAACATCCACACAGAAGCCGAAGAAAGACGACGCATTCTCGAAGAAGTCGAAAAGCTATGAGTCAATCAAACGCATCCAAGAGGTATTTCTGGGTGTACCGCCAACGAAGACGAATAGTAATGGCTCGCAACTTGACATTCCGGACGAGTTCTGCTCGATCTGCTGTTACATGAATGAGATCACTTTCCGAACGGAGGAGGAAGTAAGCAGCCCGAATCAGGAAACGTTCTATACGCTCAGATCAACATGCAGTTCACTGGCCGATGATGACGATTCTATCGAATGCGACATCTGCGGTTCGCTTAATCTCCAGGAATCTGCTGATGATCTTGAAGGAAAGATTCAGGAGATTCCCTGCGAGCTTTGCAAAATCTGTGGCGAGGTGGATAGCAGTTTTGATCAGGATTCTACATTACCGACTGATAGGTATACTTTCAAGATGATTGAGCCACACCAAGATGATGACGATAGCTTCGAGATTGAGAATTGTGGCTTTCAAAGCGGTACGGAATCGGCTGATGATCGAAGCAGGATTTCTGATAAAGAGAAAATTAAGGATCCTGGAAAACCAAAATCACAATCTCTGTTTATTCACGGTTCTTCGATGAACAGAGATCAGCCACGGGAATTGTACTTCATACCCAAAGATGAGATTGCGATTTTAACGAGCGGAACCAGGAAGGTCAACCGCAAAGGTTCTTTGTTCAGAAAAAAGGAAGATTCTAGCGGAAATGCACAAGATAAAAGAAGGTATTCTTCAGTAGATAGTCTTCAATTGGCAAAGATATCTTCGAAAGGAAACGATAAAGTGCTCAAGATTGCGAAGAGTACAACGTTGATTGGATCTGCTGATAATCTGCAGATATCGAGAGATTCGAGAAGATCAAAATCTTTGCAGAGATCAACCGATGTCTGCAAAGATCGGCTGAATAAATCCATCGATAATTTAAACTTACAGACGGAAAATCTAGGAAAGGAAAATGAAGCTGAAGACCCAACCCAGAAACTAAACACTCGAGATAAGGAAGAGGTGAAGATGATTCTCACACAGCATGGAATCAAGATTATCAGTGAGAAGGAAACTGCCTTATAATTAGAATGGGCAATCGGATACATTGTGCAGCTGGGATATTAGAAATTACATGAAAATAATACAATATATATAAATCAAGAGATATTGTCTTGCATTGAATAATAAGTACGTGCAACAACAACCTTTATAGAAAGAAGAGATTTTTTTTTTAATATTATATAAATTAAATAAATAAATAATCGAAAAGAGAAAGTGCGAAATTTTTCTTTAGACTAGAATCGAAAAATATATATACAAGCGCGTGCGCATGCGATATAAAAATTTAGAAATATATTAAATGATAGATTTAATTGTTATACGAAAGCTTCATCGGTCTTTGAACACAAGTATATCCGCGTATGTACAACTTTGATAAAAGCCGATAAACTTTTAAACGAGATAATATATGTATATAATTATATTTAAACATTATATAAGATATCAATTAATAGAATTCATAAAATGATCAAGAGCTTTCTTTTTATGAATTCTTTTTACTAACTAGTTAAATTTATAATAATTATAAATAAAACGTATAATTATGAAGTATCTTGTATAATTGATTAAATATAATGTAATGTACGCATTTGTGTAACACATTACGCAAGATTACGAAACAAATATTAATATTGATTAATTGCTTGATATATTATTAATTAATTGATAATTAAGAAAGATTTAACGATTACTTAATATATATTTACAATATATATTTAATAACATTAATTCAACAAAGAGAGATAAATGTCATGTTAATTATTATGAAAAGTATAGGCGAAGCAAATTTTGCTATTATGACAGCTCGGCTTAAATATTGCGCCGTTACAGTATTACATAATTATTGTGATAGTTGTGTTATTAGTATAAGATACAACTTTAAATCGATAGCTCGGTATCGATAGAAAGGACCAACGGAAGAAATTGTTATTCTCGATATGAACAATCGAGAAATTGTTGGATGATTTACGCAAGAGTTGCATAAAACACAACAAGACAATCTTAGTAATATTACAGTCAATATTGCACAGAACAATTATAGCTATAAGTGACAAAGCGATACATCGATTAAAGGATAGTGCTTCACTCTGAATTTTATAGAGCGTTCCGAAAAATTGAAGAAACATTATTATTTTTTTGATATATTGCTTCTCTCTCAGGTAAACTCTTTCAGATGTTCTTCCATATGTTACCCCGGATGATCATCCAGGTGTTCTTCCAGGTGTAAAATTTAATCATTGATCCTCAAGGTATTATATTTAACGAGAGTGATACTATTAATTATAGTTTAACGATTTAATGGACATGTTTTAATTGTTATTAAACATGTTGAAAGATAAAAAGATATTTTAAGCACAGTGTTAACATTTTTGTCAAGAAATCAGTTTCAAAACATTTGCTCGTTTTTCACATTTCTTTAGGCATCTTACAGCGAAAAGTAATGAGATGTGCCCAAAAGATTATGAAAATTTTATATTATGCCGTAATTATTAATAAGCTCATATGCATTTTTTAACTTTTACCCGTATGTCTGTATGTCCATTTATTTGTGCATGCAAATGCTAAGTATTATTATGGAATTATAACAAAGAAGTATTTCGTGTGCGTTCGGGAGCGTATATAGCATACTTTTTTTCACTTTAATTGCATACAGGGCGTCAGTATTATAGCGCTATTGCTCCCCTCCTTTGTAGCTTGATGTTTTTAGCTAATATTTTGTAATTCTTTTTAGATTCAACTACATTAACGCTAAGTATTTAGAATGCCAACATTTATCCAGTTTGTATTTAATGAACTTTGTGAGAAATCTATTGGACTCTGTTTCCCTTTACTGCATGTGATGTTGCGCATTGCTTGAGAAATACATTCAATGAATTTAACTGATAAATAATCCCCATTTTAGCACACCAAGAATGCCTTTAAATGTTAACGTGGAATCACCGACAAGGATTATTTTTAATCCTTTCGGACCCTGATTTCGATTCCCGCAACAAGAACTTGAAGGAAGAGATCCAAATAAAGGCTAAAGTAAAACCATTTACAATGAGTCTCTTTGATCCTTTGGACCTAATGAATCTCTTTTATGCTCGATGTCATTTCGATTATCGCATCAGGAATATCTAAGGGTTCAAATAAAAATTAAAGCGAAGCCATCCAGTGATAAGTTCTTTCAGTCTTTTTAGATCTTTTTTCATTTTTATTGTCGTCAGAAATATCAAGATTATCACAGGACTATCGATGATGAATCCTAATAAATCATTCGATTGTGTTAAAATTGATTGTTAGCCGTAGTTAACTATCATTTTGATAAATTTCTCTATTATTTTTATTTTGTATATTATATAGCTTACGATTTTGACTTCTCCCTGTCCATTGTATTTCTGCGTTATATTTTGCCCCCCTGCTCGCGATTTCAAAATGCATGTGATATAACTTCATTCCTTTTCGTTTTTCCTACACATTTATATCTGAGTTTTTAGATGATCGTCTGTGTGTATTTGCTATAACAATGAGATGTCCGTCTTTTTGGGTTGTATGCATTTAATATATCTCGAAAGTTTTTGTTGAACGCTTTCAATGTTACGAAATGTTCTCATATTCTGCGATTTTTCAAATTATTTGTAATTACTGAAGCTAGAATTGAAAAATATTTTTATATTAATTAATAATATTTAAATCGAATCTCTTGTTCTACATCCATGTTACAAAATATAAAACTTTATCTTGAATTTTTCATCTGTATCTTGTGATCAAGTTTTTCTAATATTGATTATAAATATTAATGTAAAATTAAATGTAAAATTTAACACCCAAGACGACGTGACGTCGGTATGCATTTTTTTCAGTTCTGATGGAGCATGTGATGTGTGTTTTCCAGGATACAACAAAACCTGCATGCCTACTATAAGACAGATAGTTGACTGTCTCGTTACTACTCATCCAATCCGAGCCTGTGGTCCCCGGCTTCTTCTTTCTGCTATAAACTCTAATCGAGTTACTAATGAATTTAATCAGGATATTAATATGGTCGCTAGCAACAACAATAGCAACAACAACGAGAGTGTTGAAAGTTATCAAAATACGCAGAATCCATATCACGATCATTCTTACATCTAATTTCACTATTAAACTAACTATTTTTATAGGAAACTGTTTTTATGTGTCAGCTTTTCTAAATAAAACAGAAATTTAATGCTTATTGAAGTATTATTCCACACTAATAAGGGGAATCCTAGAAGTGTTCATTGAGTTTTTAATGCCATTTTTTTTTTTAGTAAATTTTGAGGTAAAAGAAATATGTGTTGTTTATCAACATACGGCTTTGTTTTCGAATTATAAATTTTAAAAATCTTAAAAATTTAGATCACACTATTCTTCAAAAAAAAAAGCTTGTCAAGGAACATTTAGAAAATATTTTTTTTTTTTAATAAATTATTTCGAGACTCCGTTGTCTTGAAACGCACGTGCTTATTTTTGTAGGAAATCTTATGATAGCGATATTTGAATTGTTTGAAACAAGTACATATTTTAAAGAGAAAGAAAAGTTACCGAACTTCGAATGCGAACCCGATTCGCTAGATTGTTCAATTTTCCAATTTAAAAAAATAACATATTTTTTGACCTCAAGAATTATCAAAAAATTGGCATTGAAAAACTCAATGAACACTTTTGGGGTTCCTCTTGTATTATTATTCTATTATACAGATTAGCTATTTTTTATAGATCTCTGAATGTAAGTTATTAGAAAATAATAGAGTTATTATATATATAATATGTCATAAATCGCTATTAGATTAATCTATTTTTTTTTAGATTTCGAAATCTAAAGTGAGCTTTTCAAAATAAACATGGTCAAAATTTCAAAGAGATTTAAAGATAAAAGAAGAAAAGAAATTAAAATCATGAAAGAAATTACAAAGTTTAAATAAAAAAGGAATTATTAATAATAACTCCTTTTAATAATTGAATATTAATTGTCATTTGTTGCCGTAACCATATATGTATCATAATTAAAAATATGGCAATTATAATAGTTGTAAAATTAATAATAACAGAATTATGTATTATGACTGTGTAGCTCAATTATGATAACAAATTTGTTGATGTAAGTATTTGATCATAATTATTATATTTATATCGTTGCGATGATAATCGTCAAAATTATGCATCACAACTATATTATTATCAGATATAATTATATATTGTAATGATATAATTATAGTAAGTAATATATATGAGAGTATAAACAGATATATATAGTGAAATGTATGACATATGTTTGTATATAGAGAATACTGTGTATATTTATACATATAATATACATGTAAGATTATATGTTATCAACGGAAACATATTTAATGAACCGCATATATCTTTATTCTTATTCGGATCTCTCTTTTCTCCATTGGTCTTAATTTTCCTCTTCGACTCTTTTCTTCTCATCTTCAATTGTTATATAATACTATTCTTTTTTAATTTTTAACTAAAATGTATAACTTAAAAGTGTAATTACATGTATACATATATTAAAATAGATTATTTTATTTTGTAAACAACACAATCTTTTATTTTTTATACAACAACCTTTTGTACAATATATATAAATACAATTAAAAATATTTTACTACAATTAAATATACAGGGTGTCTATATAAAGTCTCACCCAGGCTACATATCTCGGAAACAATTTTAGACATGTTTATTTTCATTTTCATGAATTTTTAGTGCAAAAATGAAAATAAGAGGACTAACCTTCAATGGTCTCTTGATCTTGACAAATGTTATCTAGGTCTCATGATTCTGAACAACATTCAAGAGATTTTTAGCTATCGGTCGAACACCTTAAGTAATGCTAATTTCTGCGGTATTGTAGCTTTCAAGCCTTATAACTCGAAAAGTACTTAATGAAAAAATATTTTATTATAGTGTTTTGAAAAACACTCTCGAGGTAAGCTACAAGAATATGCAATAAAAAATGAAGAGTTCTATTTAAGAAAACAACAATCACATTGATCTAATCTTCAGAAGATCATTCAAGTTTAAATTCATATTTTCATCATATGTCCCCCTTAATATCTTATAATTTTTGTCTGAAATTTTTTCATATTTAAAGCCGTTTCCGAGATATATGGTCTGGATGGGACTTTATAGATATTTAATATATATTTAATATAACACCACATATGAGGCATTCCATTAAATTCCGATATCTTTGAAATATCGTCATTTTTAATTTATTTTTTAATTTGCTGACATATTCTACAAATAAAAATATAAGATGTGATATTTTTATCTATAGAATATGTCAACAAATTAAAAAAAAAATTAAAAATGATGATATTTTGAAGATGTCTGTGGACTGCCTCATATGAAATTAATTTTTTGTCTAAAATATTTATTCTCTGAGAACGTTTAATACTGCTATCATACAGAAGTGATTAATTAATTTTGTATATATTATTATTATATTATGTAATAAAATAAAATATAATTATTGATTTAAAATAGGAAAAAAATTTAATTTACAATTACGATTAATTAAAAAGAAAAATATTAAATTTATTCCTTTAAAACAATTTTTCACAAATGGTCATTAAATAATTATATCTCTTCTTGTACATTGTATATAAATCAATAAATTAAATTAGACGAAATATTCTGTACATTTAAGTTTAACTGAATGTTGTAGTCTCTTTGCGAAACTGCTTTTGTTTCCTTTCTAAGATATTATCTTAGAGTTTTCTAAAATTGTCACGAGGATTTCGATCTTACCCCAAGTATAGTCACCATAAAAGAACATAATATCCATCCTATACTTAGTAAAAAGCCAATATAAACTTGCGATTCGGATATGGAATAACCTTTATAGATGACTCCTCTTAAAGATATAGAGGGTAACGTAGTTGGCAATGCATAGCTAAACCAGCGAAGTCCTTTTGGCATTCCTTCCACCGGCCATATACATCCTATAATTTTGTTAATTATTAATTAGTGTATTAATAAAAATTTAATTAACGTAAAATAATTTTTCGCTAGATGTTGTTGATGTTAATTTGAACTGAGCTAGTGATAGGAGTTATTTCGTTACTGAGTAATCATTATTGAAAAATAATTTTAGTAACCGTTATCGAATTTGAAAAATAACGTTATCGAACTTATTTTTAAATTTTAAATTTCTTAAGCAAATAAAAGATAAATAGTAATGTTTAAGATCTTACTATTTATCTTTTTTGCCAATAGAAGCACTGTCGCTATATTACATTACATGTGTTCGTTTTTTGTTATACGACAAAAAACGAGTGTATGTGATATATTGACTTTATTCATTAATCTTGTTATCAAGTTGACATCAATCTTTGTGTATAAAATTTAATACTTCTAAATTTATTTGTATAAATATTTTAAATAATGAAATCTTTCAAAATTTCTTAAATGACTTAAATAATGAAAAATAATTTTAAAAATGTGACTGGGATATTATAAAAGATTTATAACTGTTTAAATAATCGATTATTTTAAAGTAATATAATAATTGTTATAATTATTAATGAAAAATAATCGTTTAGCTTATCTCTAAACTAATCTAACATTGGCTAAAATTTTTTTTATTATTAATTATATATATATATATATCGTTATGTAAAATAAAAATATTTAAATTTAGCAATTAAAGAAGAGTGTATAATCAATTATCGAGGGTTTTACTATCCTCGGGCATCGTTTTATTTCTATGTTTTTTAATGTATTTTTCTTCGTAGAAATCGAAAATAATCATTTCAATAACAAGACTTAAGAAAAAATTGGTACATTGAAATAAAGTGAATAAAATCCTTATTCGCACTGTCAGTTGTTTTAGAAATAGCCTTAATTTAGAAATT
>Ga0157364_1004876_pt1 | contig 13516 bp, 9 predicted proteins | sample AttsexASBM2_FD_111476 | JGI IMG/M metagenome (GOLD analysis project Ga0157364, IMG submission 111476) | Fungus gardens microbial communities from leaf cutter ant in Ribeirão Preto, State of São Paulo, Brazil - Atta sexdens ASBM2 | ecosystem: Host-associated > Fungi > Mycelium > Unclassified ... | reverse complement strand
CTCCTCTTCTGCTTCTCCTTGGCTCAGCCGAAATTCTTCTCCGCTCTGTCTCTAGCATTATTATTCCCCTCGTTCCCTCCTACATTTCCTTTATTTCTTTCTGCCTCTTCTTTTTCTCTACTCATCCTTTCTATGCTCCTTCCATTCTCGTTCTTCCTAATCCTAATTCTACTTTTACCTCCTTTCTCTTACTTCTTTGCTCCTTTTTCCATCTATTCATTTTTTCTTGGATTTCCTTTCCTGTCAGCTTAAGTTTATAAATATTCTTCCCGCTTTTAACTTGTGCTTCTTTTTCATAATTTCCTTTTTTTTCTTTTTTCTCTCTACCTTAACTACATATACCCTACCACTCTCTCTCTAATCGCAACTATATTACATTCAATCTCTAACTTTTTTTTATCCATTTTTTTACTCATACCTCTTTTCTTCTTTGCTCCTTTTCCCTACCTTTTGATTCTTCGTCTATATTTATAACAATGTTCAGTCTCCTTTTCTCTCTTTCACTATTTATTACCCATCTTTTCAGTATATTGACCTCTTTCACTAATCACCGACCCTGCCCCTATGTACGTGTTGTACCTTATTTACTCCACTCCTCTTCCTATTCACTCTCTTCTCTCTTACTGCTCCCTGTTCTTTCCCTAACCTCTCCCTTTAACTGCTCAAAATTGTCCTCTGCCTTTCTCTGTCAATCCCCTTTGCCTCTAAGCTTTGCTTCTTCCATTTGCTTTGCCCATTCCTCCTTCAGATTTTTTATTTCTCTTTCCAACTGTATACTTCCCTCTCTAATTTCTCTTTCTAGCCAGCCCTATATTTCCTTTTTCATTTTCTTTTATCCTCCTCTCCGCAATTTCTCTCAATTTTTCTTTCATCCTATCCGCTTCACCTTTTTCCCTAGTGTTAACAAATGCTACTTTTCCCTTCGGTTAGCTTTTTTTTTACCCCGCTTCGCCTTGGCTCTTCTACCTATCTCCTATTATCTATCGTCTATCTCTGCTTTTACTCTCTCGGCTTTCTTATTGCCCGCTTTCGTAGAATTACACGCCTTAATCTAATTATTCGCAATACTCGCCTATTATTCGCTATTCTATCTCACACACTCTCCGCAACACTTTGCACTCTCATTCACGCCACCTAATCAAGGCCCGCCTGATTTCTATAATAATTCTAATTGGTGTAAATTTCTGTACTTAAAATGAAATAAATGTATATTTGAGTGTTCAAGAGAGAGAAAGTGAAAATGTTGAATGTAAAAATTGTAAGCAACACGAACAGACTTATTTCGTTTATAAACGTAGTATAAAAATTTAAAACAATACGAATAAACAGTTTTCATATTTTTACTTCTAGGCATGGTATAAAGACAAGGGTATGCTCATCCGGTGATAGACCACTGCGCAGAAATCAGAGTAGTGGAGGAATACCACTTACGTCATCATCGGCTATTTTCGAAGCAGTTCGGGTAGATTCGCGGTTTCGCAAAACGGCGCTAACAATTGTGATTATAAATTGGTATAAACTTTTTCATAAGGTTGAATTTTGTGTATATTTTTGTAAAAAATTATTTTTTTCCTAAAAAATGAAAGGTTATAATTATTCAAAAAGAGTAAAGACGCCTGAAGAAAGAGTACAGTATTTTTGTTTTCTTAAAGATCAAGTAATTTCTTTAAAGTGGCTTGAAGTTTGTAAAGAAGGTACTTCCATTGCAACAACAACAAGTAAAAGAAAATAAATATAAAATTTATCATATATGTTCTTTTTGATCTTAAAAATTAAGAAAAAATTAATTTAAAGAATTGATATGTTAAAAATCAGCTAATTAACTGATTTTTTTTTAATATTTAATTATATATCATTAAAAATTTTTTTTAATTTTTTTTTTAATTATATATCATCATCGTATGTTTTGTTGGACAAGAACGTAATATATACTTTGTGTTGCTTAGGAAGAATATATTTAAAATATTTTGAATTATCGTCCTTTACGAAATCCTTACAGCAGAAACTGTTGCGTACTCACCTAAAAGTTACCGAAAAATACAAAGTGATGCAATTCCTATGTTACATTTATTTCCTGAGTTACAAAATACACTTTACTTCATTTGATTCTATGTAAGAAAATAAATAAATATATATAAATAGTATAAATATATAAATATATAATAGTATAAATATAAATAAATATATATAAATATATATAAATAGTAGAATATATATAAATAGTATAACTAAATACTGATATTAAAAATGAATTTATTATGTATGTAACATTTTTTTCTTTCATTTTTATATGGAATTCAAATCAGGCAGGAAGTCCTACTCAAAGTTTCGGGATAGTTCGCGTATAAAATATGTTGTTTCTTTGAAGGACAGACATGTGGTTTGATCGTTTTGAGAAAAAATGATTTTTCCTCAAAACAATCAAACATGGAGATATGAGTTTTTTAATTTTTATGGTTATTTAAAAAACATTTTCCTTTTTGCTATCTAAATGTTTTTTTATTAAAATTGTAACATACGTATCTTCTTATTTTTTTTTAAAAAATGATATATTTAATAGACAAGCGATTATGAAATTGGAACTTTCTTTTATATAAATTGGATTTATATCAGAAGAAGCATTTAAATTCATTTGTATTATACTACTTAAAGATGAAAGTATATAATGTTTTATAATAATTATATTAACTTTTATATTTATATTTAATTTATTTAATTATATTTATTTTATTATTATTTATTATTGTATTATTTATAAATAATTATTTACGATTATTTAATTTACAATCAAAGTTGCTATTATTATAAGCAACGTTTTTAAACCAAATTTATAGCTGTTTCAATTTCAAATATAATTTATTTTTTAAAATTTATTTAAAAAAATTTTTTTTTAATTTGATCAGAAATTTACATAATAACGTTTTATAGTAAGAGATTCAATCAAAGCAATTCAAATATGCGGCTCATCGCTATGAGAAAGAAGATGCGACAATACAAACATTAGTCGGAAAATAATGATAAATTTGATGTGAAAGTATTGAAGAAAGTTTTTACTCCTAGCCAAATTGGGATGCTGTTAAATCCTTTTCAGAAATGGATAGTAGTCTAGTTTTCGGAAGACATAGCCAATGTCTTTAAGATGTGTCCAAAAGCATACCGCTATTTAAAAAATGTTATAACATAATTTAATGATTAATTTATTATTTTTTATTATAATACTTATTATAATTAATTATCAACTATATTTTAATTATTAATAATAAATTATCAATAAATAAATTTATTTATTAAAATAATAACTCTTATAATAATAGTAAAATATTATACATAATTTGAAATATAATAAAAATATGCTTATTTAAATGATTATATCTCATTAAACGATGTTTCATATTACGTTTTATATTTGTTCAAATTTACCGCTTATCGATGATGTATTGGTCCGATGTTACGTGATATGCGCATAAGCATCCTTGTCTTTATGCCATGGACTTTATGCTTCTAGGGACTTTAATATATAGAAGTTTATGGCTTGAGAACTCTCTAACTCTTCTTTTTCTTTTTCTCCTTCTCGATCTTTCTTCATTTCTCATCGTTTTTTTTATCATCCTTGAATTGGATCTTTGATCGTATCACCGGTGTGCTGTGTGTCAATTCATTTTGCGACGTGGTTTCTCGATATGGCACAAAATAAATTCAACGAGATGCTCTCGCGCTTCAGCAAAGGCACAAATGGAGTGCCGATGAGTCTGAAGTTTCTTGCTGCTGCAGGCGTTGCGGCGTACAGCGTTTCTAAAGCCATGTACACAGGTTAACCTCAATCTCGTTTCCATTTTTATTGATAATTTTATTGATATTATAATTACTGCTCTTCCTAAGTATTATTGTCTCTCTTGAATAAACAATGATCTTAAACACTAGTTTAATTAATGAGCGACGTTTACACTTTCCAATAGATATTTCTTCAGCCGCTCGTTACAAGTGGCTTTGGTTATGTAATTTACAATGTAACTGACGCAATTTATTACATTTATACACACTTGTATAATCTCTTTTTATACACTTATTTTATATTTTTACTATTAATATAAAGTTGCCTTTATTATACAATATTATTGTTACCTCTGAATTTGCTTAATATAGAAATTTAGGAGAATCTCTTCATTTTAAACTATAATACTGCGTTTAAATCGAATATCTAAAGATATTCTCAATCAGGAAGCCGAAACATGTAATAATTATTATTTATATTTATATTTAATTCACATAGCATAATATATTTTATATATTAATCTTGCAATATTGTAATGATTATTGTAGTTGACTCTTGTGCCCTTTCTAATCGTTATATTGTATTTGACATTAAAAGTCCTTTGTGCTTATTTAATTTTAATCTCTGTTTTGTACAAATTAAAATGATATTAAAATGATTGTTCTTTGGATTTTTTAAATGGATAAATTACAAGATGGTCAAATTTATGGCTTTCAGTGGAGGCTGGTCACAGAGCGATCATATTCTCTCGGCTAGGAGGTATTCAGAAGGACATCTTGACTGAGGGTCTGCACTTCCGCATTCCATGGTTTCAGTATCCAATAATCTATGATATTAGAAGCAGACCTAGGAAGCTGTCCTCACCCACAGGATCAAAAGATTTGCAAATGGTCAATATCTCGCTACGTGTTCTCTCGCGTCCCGATGCCAGCACACTGCCTTCCATGTACCGGCAATTGGGTCTTGATTATGACGAAAAGGTTCTTACCTTTTTATAACGTTTATACATAAGAATGTTCATCTCTTTAATATCTTTGTTTTCTAACATTTGCAATAAAAAATCTCTTAAAGTTTCTATTTATAAAATAGAATTATATGTTACAACATTAATCTTGAAGACTAACTTTAATTTATGATGAAATCAATACATCAATACGATAGTTGTCAAAAAGATTTTAAACTAAATTAAAATTAATAATTCAGGTATTGCCAAGCATTTGTAACGAAGTGCTGAAATCTGTTGTCGCCAAATTCAATGCTTCACAATTAATTACGCAAAGACAGCAGGTATCTAACATGGTGCGTAAGGAATTAACAGAACGTGCTCGAGATTTCAATATCGTATTGGATGACGTCTCGATAACAGAGCTTAGCTTCGGTAAAGAATACACGGCAGCAGTCGAGGCTAAACAGGTGGCCCAGCAGGAAGCTCAACGAGCCGCATTTGTAGTAGAAAGGGCCAAGCAGGAACGACAACAAAAGATCGTACAAGCCGAAGGAGAAGCGGAAGCAGCCAAAATGATATCCTTTACAGAAATAATAATTAATTTTTTTAGTTGATTGATGAAAACAAGCTCTAGAAAAAGATATAATTATAGTTGAGACTATAAATCTTTTGTTTCTTTACAATTGTTAAGCACTTCAATTTTGCACAATTAATTTAAATATTGAATTAAATTCATAAGTTACTAGTATAGTGAAATGCTACATTATTTTTTGAAATATAAATCCCTTAACTCCAGTGTACCTTGGTCTGGCTGTTGGTCAGAATCCTGGATACCTAAAACTACGTAAAATACGAGCTGCACAAAATATTTCGCGTACGGTGAGTATCTTTATAAATGTGCATATTGTTAATATTTTGAAAGATGCAATGAAATTTTCATGAAAATTAATATTTTATATATTAATATTTTATTAAAAAAACTTTTAAACATATTTATGTATATAATTATTGCTCGCTTTATTTCAGATCGCTAATTCCCAGAATAGAGTATTCCTCAGTGGCAATAGTCTGATGCTAAATGTCCAAGATTCTACCTTTGATGAGGGTTCGGATAAGCTGAAAAGTAAGAAGTAAAAATCGTCAAAGTGCGCGTCCTTTTTTTTTATCTCGTCTCTCGACTTAAGTTTTTACTAAGCAATCGGCTTATGTGTACAATTATGTTGAAATACTGTGAATAAGATACATGTGTTTGAGCGCATAGATTATATATATATATATATATATATATATTTTTTTTTTTTCCCATCACACTGCGTTCTCCTTTTCGCCCGTCCGCGTCTTCGTGATCGTTCGCAGATATCTATTTATTTCACCATATGCATATTCTAAATTTAATGAGTTGATATCGCACATAAAACGATAAAGTAAATAATTATTAATAATTGAATATTGGACTACAACATTGAGATAACTTAATAATTATGAGACTAGATTGTTAAAATTATGAAATGGAAGATGTTGTTAGTTTAGTAAATTGTTAAGCTCAATTTTTGAAGATTAAAAGGTACCTGGTGATTAAACGATACCTGGTATCTTGTTCAAAAAAATATTTATTTCTATTTTTTTCACGAGACCTTCCCTTTTCTGTACTACAAAGCGAAGACGTGCAAAGAAAAAACTTTTCTAATGCACAGAAAGAAAAGGATTCAAAAAGAGATAAACTCAAAGAGTACAAAAAAAACATTAGAAATACAAAAAAATTAAGAACTGCAGTGAAAATAATATTCATAAAGAATTGTAATCTAATAATTTCTATGGGTATTTCCAGCTTGTCGCGCATAGGCTACACATAGACGCCCAACACGGGCTTTTTCAGATTACGTGGGAGTGAGCTGGAAGAGCTGGGACGAAGCGGCCGACCGCGCCGTTCGGAGTCTGAATACCAGTTCTCATCGGGCATTGCCGACTGCCGAAAGGTCCGGCATCAAGACATCGGTATCCTCCGTCGTCCCATTCCTCCTGGAATCGGCTGATGATAGTGCTAAACTGATTGTACCATTACGATAAAAGACACCTTCGGCCCAAACTTGTCCTCATCAATTATAACTCCTCTTTGTCCTATCGAAAAACGTTGTCCTTTTGTATATATTTTTATGACTGCTGATGATAGGATAAATGGTACAATTGCGATATCTTAAAGCTGTGTTTGTCATGATTATATATTTTTTTGTATTTTCTCTACATTGAAAATATTTATATAATCAAAGAAGAGAAACTAGAGATAAATGTGAATATACACATTAAGATAGATATGTTAGATGAGAATGTTTAGATTGAAAAGCTTGATTTTTATATTGCTTTTTTATTCTTTTTTTCCTTTATTCTTTTATAATTTTTCTATAATTTATACATATAGATATCATAATTACACTCAATTTAAATGTTATTGATTTTTCATTATTTCTTTAAGTGTTTAATATTGATGCACAATCACAATGATGTTTTTATCATTTATTCTTATGAAAAAAAATATATAAAAAAATTGAAAAAAAATACTAACGGTATTAATAAAAGAAATTAATTACAAAATCTTAATGTGTAATATTAATGAAAAGTATTTTAGAATTAATTGTAGCTTGCACAATAACCATCACTAGAGTTGCTTGAGACAAATTTTTGATTAAATTTAATAGTAAATTCTAAATTTTAATTAAATTTTACCCTTAAGACTTAATAAATAGAAATCTTAAGTAATATTTTATTACCTTTTTTAACAGTTTCTTTCTCTGGCGAACTCATTTTCGTCACTGATAGTCTTCGACTCGAACGTTTTTTTGCAGTTTTTTTCATATATCTCATCACTATCACAAGTTGTTCGAATCACCTATCTGAGATATTTTTATTCATGTTTCTTACATATTCGTATTTTATATGGAAAAAACAAGAGTATCTGTAGAAAAGGTCAAATTGTGATGTCATCTCTATAGTGGTAAAATGTTTTCTTAGAATTTTTCTTACAATCTCTTTTAGAATTTCTAGACAAATTTCAGAATTTTTCACAATTTTTATATTATTTTATAACTTTTTAGAAAATTTCTCAAATTTTTTATACGATTAATTCACTTCAGAAGTAGAAAGAAAAACTATATATAATTAATAAACTAAATATTAAAGCTCGATTGAGATAAATCAATACAATTAAATAATATTAGGTGTAGTAAAAAGAAATCCATTATTTTTCCATTCAATTTCATGCAAAAATAATGGATTTCTTTTTATTACACCTAATACTTATTCGAGCCAACACAAGATGACAATGTGAAAATTGGTTTATTTAAATTAACATAATTATAATTTGGCAGATGAGACTCGACATCCGACGCGCATGAACAGCTTAATAACGTTTCGATGACATCACTTACATTATTACTCTAGATGATTGAATTTTATTAACAATTTACATGGAGCATTGATAATCCAAAGCAGAATCGAAATATTTGCGATTATAATTATGTTAATTTAACCTTCATCACTTTTGGGTCCAACGTACCTTATGCGATTTTTCACATTGCTGTAACTTTTTTACAATATAATTTGAAGATCCGGATTGAGGATGAAAAAACTTTTAACTATCCATAGATATAATAAGCCTGCAAGAATTTTTTTTGCGTCTCGATGACGAAAGTTCAAAGAGGGTATTTGGGATTCAAACGTGACTAGTTTGTAAGTTTTCGACATTCTGAGTATCTCTTTATTTTTTATTAAATATATGTTTACTGAGTTTCGGATAGTATAAAAGTAAGTACACGAAGATGAAGAATTAAAAAGAATTATTTCAATGTAATAAATAATAGAAATTTTATAATCTCTGACAGTCTTTAGAGATCGCTCGGGGCGGATGTATTGCTTTAGAGCAAATATTGCATCACTCTCTAAATTACTCTTATCTTGCCAAAGAATACAAAAAAACGCAATTACTGCAGGTAAGTAGTTTTGTAATTATAAAAAATTTAGTTAAAAATTATTTTAAATATTTGTTATTTTATAGGTTATGTATCATGCAGAAGCCTCCAAGAGGTAGTGGCTGCTCTATCATCTGAAGAAAAATACCCAGAAGAAAAATATGATGACGAAGGAATGGACGACGAGCAGCAGGACAATGTCGAGAAGCGCTTGAGCAACAACTCAAATAGGAACAGCAGGAAGACAACGATAACGTTCAGGACGAAGACAGAACAAGCGTCAAAGAAAAGGCGCAGATCGGGGAGACCGTTTCTTTCTTATGTTCAGGCAGCAAACATAAAATGGTCATTCAAAGCTTCTCGAATCACGAGATAGCTCAAGCGATAATGATCGTTTTGAAACTATTTTTCAAGAAAAAAGTTCAAGATGCCACGATGAACGTGATTTCTCCGCTTGAGACTTAGTCGCTACTTTTTTCTGACTCGTTACTAGAAGAAGTTATGTTGCATGCTAATGAATCAATAGAAGCGTATATTCAAACACACTTAAGGACAAAGCCGGAGAAAACTTTCATTCAAACATAAACGTATTATGGTATCAACCTTATAGAATTAAAAGCATTTATATAAAAGCATTTACGGCTTTTATATTATGCTGGAATACGTAAAACAATGATGACAAGCATTAATCATTCATGGTCACGGTTTATCATTATGTAGAGCCACTATGTCCCGACATAGATTTAAATTCTTATTAGCAAATTTACATTTTGATGATAAAACAATGCGTTTTGAACGAAAATTAACTGATAGATATTTGCGCCGATTCGTGAAGTTTGGGAGGACTTTATAGCTAATTGTATGCGTTATTACATATCATCTGAAAATGTAACAATCGACGAGCAGTTGCTCTCCTTTCGCGTCTGATACGCTTTTTACATTTATACGAAAAATAAACCTGACAGATATGGATTAAAAATCGTTATGTTAAATGATTCAAAAACTTTAAAACGTATTATATGTTAAATGTGATTCCGTATGTAGAATTAGTGACAGTGGAAGACACAGAATCCGTACCATCATATAATTATGTTCGAACTTTGAGCGAACCCATTCATGGAAGCAACAGAAACATAACCTGCGACAACTGGTTTACATCAGTTCCTCTTGCAGAGCGAATGAAAAGCTCGCTAATAACTTTCAATTATAGGCACAATTAGAAAAAACAAGAAAGAGATTCCTAATAGTTTTAAAACCGCGTCTGATGTAGGACAATCGAAATTTTTATATGACGAAGAAAAGACGTTAGTTTCATACACATCCAAAAGAAATAAAATGGTGTTATTGCTATCCACTCTCCACAAAAAATCTCTGGCGAGACTACAAATAAGCCAGAAATTATATTACAATAAAACAAAAGGTGGAACAAATACATTTGATCAGTTGTGTCAAAAGTACACGACGTGTCGCATGACAAGGCGCTGGCCCGTTCATTTCTAATGTGGCATGCTCGATCAAGATGGGATCAATTCAATGATATTATACAATTTGCAAGCAAACAATAATATTTTAATGCGTTATGATTATTTATTATCTTTGGCAATGCAACTTGTGACGCCTTTATTGGAGCGTCGGTACAATACGATACATTTGCAAATTCATGTGCGACACCTTATTGAAAATTTTATTGACAAGAAGAGGGACCAAGACCGATGATTCCAACAAACTAGATAAGAAAAAAAGATGTTCGTTTATCCCTATTTTGTGGATCGTAAAACACAATATATGTGTATGCGCTGTCGGCAATCGATGTGCCTGACTCACATATCAAAACTTTGTACTACTTGTACTCCGTGCAAGTAAATTTTATTATGTATGCATTTGTATAATTAAATAAACATAATTATATATATTATACAACAATATTTATATATATATATATATTTATATATATATATTGCAATCTTTTATTTACTATTTTATATTGTTCAAATAATAAAATTATTAATTATAAATTTTTTCTATATGTAGATTTTTAAAAAATGTCGATTTCGATAATTCAAATAATACTTTTTTGACCGATTCATACCGTACTATATTTTTCTTAGTTCTCCAAAGGATCAACTAAAAAAAATCCTACAGATTTTTTGCTTGAACATTAAATTAAAAAATTTGAGAATTTTTTATTCAAAGTAGTAATTTTTTCAGAGTGCGAATTTTTCCAATAAAATTTCTTTGAAACATTGTAATTGAAAATAAAATATTATTTATTTAATTCATATTTATCTGTCTTTGTCTGACTTCGAGTATAAATTTCACACACAGTTTTGAGTTAAAAAATATGTATTCAGTTCAGAAATATAGCGTGACAAAGTTGCAGGGTTTCACAGACTCTGATGTAGTCGAGAAAATAACCAAAAATAACAATGGGAATAAACCAATTTTCACATTGTCATTCTATGTTAGCTTGAATATGCATTATTTATATTGTATTGAAAAACTAGATCTTTTCTAAAATTTTTGGCACATGTAAATTCTGAAATATTCTAAGACTTCTCATTGTATAATTTCCGAATCTTTTAAATTCTAAAGTTTATTTTTTTTAATAGAAAAATCTTCAATAAAATTTGTTTAAGAATATCGAGAGATTATAAGAATTTTTTTCATTGGGTGAAAAGGTTGAATAGATTTGCGTAGAAATAAAAATTTCCGGAAAAAATCTAAACATTTTGAGCAAAACCAGTAAAAATCGATTTAAAAACCTGAAAGTTTCAAATATGTATTTTATTTGGATATTTGACTTGGATTTTGATTTTGATATTTTATATTTTATTGTTCTAGAATTCATTTTTATTCATCGAAAAGTAAATAATCAAAATATATTATAGTACAATAATTATGTGATGATATGCCATAGATATTCTTAGATCCAATCTCTCTCATCTCAATCTTAAAAGATATAATTGAGCAATGTAAATGTTTCCGTTACGAGAGAAAGAGAGAGAGAAAGAGAGAAATAAAAACAAAAGATATCAATTAAACCGAAATGACAAATATTAATGATAAATATTAAATGTTTTAACGACGAATAAAAAAAAATAGATCCTATATTTTTAAAAAATCAACTTTGATTAAAAACAAAAAAACAGTTTTTTATCGTAAAAATTCTATTCGGTGTTTTTACTCTGAAGTAAAAAAACTGTTTTTTCATCTGAACGCACGCGGGAATATGGGATCGAATGAAATGCACGCATTTTACTATTGCATTCATTTATTTTCTTATGTTTCTACTGTAATACTGTAATACCATACAAGAAATGCACTTTAATGAAACCTACAGAAGAGAATCTGAATATAAAGTTAGACGCTTATTATCGTCCGGCGGCATTTCGCTCTCGTAATCGTAATATACATAATAAATGTGTGCTTTTTTCTTCTCTTCAACAAACGCAAACATATTTCCATTAATTATTTTATTTCCCTTTTTTTTTTGATCGATATAAGCGATTCGTACAACGCGATTCGACAACCAACTCTCGCTTCTCAATTATTCACACATTCAGACGCACACAATCACGCAACACCATTCACTACTCACCGTTCTGAAATATGTCATGGTAGAAAAATTAAAAAGAAAAAGCCACTTTTTCGCGTTACCTCTCTTTGGTCGTGAAAAAGAAATTAATCGAACAGTACTGCGGTTAAAAACAGCGGCTGACCATCGGGAAATTTTGTCTCCTCGTATTCCGTTCGCGTTTTCTTCTTTTTTTTTTTTACTTTTATGCTCTTTACATATATTGCAAAGTGTTATCAAAACATATAAAAATTCACGCCCATATGAAATCGTTACGATTCGCACGGTGTAATTAATTAATTTCTCTTTTCTCTCTACGTTTGTTATAATGATATCACTCTCGTAGTGAGTTTGATTGTATCAAGCAAAGTAGCAGGACCGTTTCAAGATGGAAGGAATGAATTTATGATTGGTAAACCATGCTGTTGGTTACAATGTTTTTACAAGAATCAAGCATTCTGCAGGAATTATGAAATTCACTTGAACCCCTAATCTCTCTAAAATTAGCGCCAGAAGATTGGAAGCTTGATTTTAATTTTTTCCATTTTATCTAAAGGACAGAATCTTGTAATTCAAAATGGATCCTAGTCCTTTCTTGTATTTACAGGTACATTTTTACAAGGTTTTAATTTTTTTTCGGGAGTGCTCCTCGCGAGAATATATTATTAAGTATTTCGTAACTTTCTATTAACTCTGCTAGTCTGCTATCGTAAAATAGCATGCAGATTTTATTAAATATGATTGGCATATATTTTGACTAGATATAAATTGTTTAACATCACTAACAGGATCTTTCATTAAATAGGCAGCCTTGTTTTAGAGTCTAAACTCGTTGAAATCAGCGAGGATCCGAAAACTTTGATGTACTTATATATATGCAAAATTAGAAAAAGAATGAGCCGTGAAGTTACCCAGCCAACACTATCGCATAAAAATAAAAGAGAAAAAAATGAAACGAAAAAGATGAAAGAGAAAAAACAACAAAATATTATAGAATAATAAAAATCGCAATACTAATAATAAACATACTCGAAAAATACTAAACAACTCGAAAATCGTGAATTTCAAAATTTTATCTTTATGGACAAGTTTACAATCATTTTTCGCGCCGTTAATTTTATCGTCAATAGTTGCAAGCATTTAGTCAGAAACGACCAAGGAGTGGCTCTTTTGAAAATTATATAAATATATAATTTTTACATAAAAATATGTTTTTATATATATATATATATATATATATATATATATATATATATGTGTGT
>Ga0157364_1004875_pt1 | contig 13517 bp, 7 predicted proteins | sample AttsexASBM2_FD_111476 | JGI IMG/M metagenome (GOLD analysis project Ga0157364, IMG submission 111476) | Fungus gardens microbial communities from leaf cutter ant in Ribeirão Preto, State of São Paulo, Brazil - Atta sexdens ASBM2 | ecosystem: Host-associated > Fungi > Mycelium > Unclassified ... | reverse complement strand
AAGTCATTGAATGGAAGTGACATTTATTGCTGACGCAATAAATCGCGATATCAAGCACACTTGTGAAAACCTTATCGATCACATTTCACGGAACACGTGTCGTACATCACGTAAGAAGGTAACTCTCGGAGAATATAAGAACCTTAACAGGTGATATACTATGTTGATCACGACGTTTCCTTGGTGCTAACCGTAGAACATTACCGTTATTGTCGTCTTTGTCGTGGTTTTCATCGTTGTTCTTGTCATCGTTGTTATCAACAACGGTTCACCCTCTTGAGTGAGGCGCAAATCCACACATGTAAATATAACTATTGTCTCGAACCATCGTCTGAACTCGTTGCAAGAAGGAGGAAGAGGGTTCTATCCAAAGATGGTGGCCATGGTAATGGCATTAAGGTGCACAATCAACGAAACTGATCTGCAAATTGAATAACGGTGCGCAGTCGGTTGATATATATCGTATCCCCTATGGTTACACACGGTTTCTGTGTGCCTATCTCTCTTTTCTCTTACAGTCACGTACATACAATACATTCGCACCTTTTTCTCTTCGCCGGTTCACACCAACTCAAGATACTCTCCTTTACGATCCAGCCGCCCACGCCTTATTCTCCTTGTACGGGGACGTGGTACAGAATACCTACGTGACACCGAAACTGATTCACTACAACTTTACTGGCCGCCTCCGCTCTTCCATCTACTTCTTCCTCCTTCGTTGTAAGGTTGCTGCTGGTTGGACTCTCTGAGCTCTCCGTCTTACCGCTGCTCCGACTGCCAACCAGTCAGCGGCACTACTCGCTCCCGTAATCGGATTCCCAAGATTTCCCCAACTTTTCCTTAAATCGCACGCTACCCTCTTTTTCCCGGTTCTTATTCCTCTCTCTTTCTCTTTCGACCGCGTCGCGCGCGTGTTGCCTTGAGGAAAGTATGCCCTGCTCGAGGAACAATCGGCTAGCGAATGAGAGACGGCTCTGCCGTTGATTCTCTCTCCTCAGACACACCGATCGCGTTATTTCGTTGCGAAGAATCGCTCGAGAGACTTAAGAAGCTCAATTGCGCTTTTATCGTAGACTATCTAGGATCGTGCTTGAACGTGAGTCGGAAACAGCCGGCCAGGCTTTTAAAGTGCTCAGTTACATTGACTACCATATACCTCCATAAGATCTCTTCGAGTAATGCGATATAATTGAATGAAGTAAGTTTCGAGGAAGCTCTTTATTCAATGAAAGTTTCATCAATTTTGTAAATCACGCTATTTTAGACGTGAAATTATATTATTCTAGAAATGAAAGTCTGTATAACATTTCAAGTATTTGCATTTTCTTTCTTTTATAATATAATTTTCTATTACTTTTTTTTTCTATTTCTGTCAATTTTATTTTTTAAATATTTAGAAGTGCTATAATTTATATTGTATTTACTTATGCTACTTTACATTATCTTCAATTTGTCACCATAGACGCAGATTAACATATGCATTATACTAACAAATAATTCTCCATAATATGTAAAGTGTTTTTATTACGTATATTCATTAGTGGTAACAAACAATGGCAATAATTGTTATAAACTTGATTCTGCTAATAATTTCAATCCTGTAATGGTCAAATTACGAAATTGGTGTTATATTTAGGCAAATTGCTATTAATTAGGCTGATAAAATGGCTGGTGAAATCTTTTGAACAATGAGATATTTTGTGAATTGTTATGTATTCGTGAATTAGGCATTAATTATTACATTTTTTAAAATTATTATAACGTAATCTAGTTCCATTGTGAATCACCAACTGCAAGTTTGAGTTAGTTAATAATTAAGTGCTTTGCTTATTATAGCGTGCCAGATTGTTCGAGGATTAATAATACTCAACACGTTAGTCAAAGCTTGCTCAGGATTATGGAAGCTTTTCCTTTCATCATTTTAGGACTAAATTTGCTTTGTTTTACGTTATGAATGGACGCTTATGAGAGCGGAAATCCAGCTTTTCTCGCTTTCCATAAACATTGTTTAATAACAGTAACTAACTGTTGTTCTGTGTTACAGTGTAATCTTACGTAAATAAAATTCGTATAATTATTTTTTTCATAAACGTTTAAGCAAAAAATTTAATTTACTACGCACATTATTTATAATTTAAATTAATTTTTTAAGTCTATAATTAATATCATTAATCAGTAAATTAATTAATTAATTACTCTCTAATTAATTAGTTGATAAAATAGAAATTATTATAGTATAATTATAATTCAAATTTGTATTTAATGAAAGAGATATAAGGATGTAAGAAAAACTCATATTATTTTCTAATTTGAATTTGTTTATGAAATTATTTTAATCTGCACAGAGTCAAAGTTTTCTTAATTATAAATGTTTAAAAACTGAAAATGACGGATCCTTTGAAAAGATAGAAATACGTTTATAAGTATAGCTGAAATTTTCTGTAAGCATAAAGTTGCAAAGAGCTATCAAAGCTCAGGCAAAAAAATGCGATCGAAAGCGAAGAACTGCGATCTTGCGGCCGCATTAATTGAAACGTTCGAGGCTTTTGAACAGCCGACTCTCATTGCCACGCCGGCGAGCACGGCGAGCGAGGGCGCGAAAGAAAAAGGGCAAGAAAGAGAGAACGCCGACGCAAAAAAGAAGGATGGCCGGTTACGCGGTGCGCGCGGAATTGGATTGGTTTTTTACTAATTAAAATTTCAAACTTGACACCTGAATGTGCCGTCTTTAATGAGACGGCGTCTGGGATGAGCACGGGGGTTTCTCTCATTATTCTCACGGGTGCCGGGGTTACAAAGCAAGATATATAGACGAGAGGGGAAAGATTAAGAGGAAAAAGGAAGAGAATTGACTTGATGTGGGGGTTAGTGTGTGTGAGAGGAGGCACGTGGTGAGAAGCTAATTGTAATTTTGTTTTGTTCTCTTTCGCGTTAAATATTATTACGGGAAGAATATTTGAAAAAATAAAAACATCGATGCATGTGTGTAATGTGTATGTGAATTACATTGACCTCCGTGGTTATCAGGGTTAGTCCTAGCAGTGCTCACCTAACAGTTCCGGACATTGTGCGAATATTATCGAGCACGGACAATGTAGATACACGTGTTGTTGCTGGTTCATAATGCGCGTATGCCTTCCTTTCATTCACATTGTGTATGTTAATTAATGTTTGCATTACGCGGCGTCTGCAGGTAATTAACTACTCGGCGCTCATCGTTAGGTTTTCCGTCTTATTATCTCGATACTGAATGACACTGATTCGTCTCTGCCTCTGACTCGTCTCTCATCTTTCTCATCTCACTCGCGAATATCTCCTCTAATGACTCCTTGTTTCTTTTACGACGTAGTTAAGTTCGCGTAGTTCGAGCGCGAACGCATCGTTACCCGATGCCGCGGAACAGCCATGCGCTAATGGTTATTGAACTTTCGCGATACGAGAGACAAGATCAGAGACTACGGAGACTGTAATGCAGTTTACTGTGTGCGATATAATCAACGTTCGTTCTCCGGGTGTTTTTAATGAACTGTGCGTGGTGTAAACTTGAACATGAGTTTTCAGCGAAGCAGCATAGGTGGAAAAATTATTGACATTTCCAATCTCTTTTTTTTTCTTCTAAATGTGGCGTGATATATTTGTCGAATTATATTAGGTTTTATTACAATAAAACATTATGGGAGTATTTAACAAACCGCATCTGTGCTATTTTTAATCTACTTGATAATCTTCTGATCTTTCTTTTTAATTTGAATCTGTACGTGGAACTTTAGATTTTTGTGACCTTTCATAAATAATCATAATTACGAGAGAAAGTTGCTCAAGCTTGAATTTTCTACGTAATTATTTTGATGGTCCAACAAATTATTTTCAAATCTACCTAAAGATAAATCTACCCAAGGTAGTTCAGTAAAATCACTCTCTCCGTAAAATATCCAAAAATATTATTACATTATTATATCAATTTTTAATTAATATAAAAATCGCAGATCTAAATTAATTTAATCACGGTTTAAAATACATCTAGAGTTTTACGAAGGACCATTAAATTTTTGTCACCATTAAAATAAAATTACTTGTAATTTTTCAACCTTCCTCCGTGATTAGATTAATTTAGATCTGCGATTTTTGTGTTAATTAAAAATTGATAATAATAATTATATTTTTGGATATTTTACGGAGAGAGTAATTTTACTGAAGTACAATATCTTTAGATAAATTTGAAAATAATTTGTTGGACCATCAAAATAATTATGTAGAAAATTCAAGCATGAGCAATACTATAAAAAATTTTGACATTCTGGCAACTAATTTAATCGTTTATATTATATATAATTATTTCGATGTTCCAGCAAATTTCAAATCTGTATCTATCGAATTTTTCACTTCAGCAAAATTATACTTTCTGTGTACACGTGGAGCGAATAATAGTGTTTTGTAGGAAAAAAAGATTTATTAGTACGAATAGTTTATTAAAAAAAAAAAAATTTGGCCACTTGATCAAAGATTTTATTACTATTTTACATTTTTCGCGCGCATTAGTCCGTTTTGTTCTTTCATCAAAAGTGTTCGTTTTATTTTTATAAATTAATATGTCAGCTTGAACAGAACGAGTCAAATGATGGACATATCGGCATGACTGAATTACAGCTCAACGCTTAACTGAATGAACGGTATGCAACAAATGCACAATAGGGGAGTACGCGTGTCGTCCATTGTCTGTCAGCATTGCGCTTTGTGTCGTAGTTTGATGATACTGGTGTCACTGATCATCGTGAATTGCTTTTGTTGACGCGAAACCTATATCTACTCACCCCGTGCTATTAATTCCTGTTTTATAATAGAAATGATCGTTTTAAAATACTTCGTTTCCGTTTTCAATACTCTATAACGAGTACGTTTTATGCAAGCAATAATTGTGTAAAAAACCATAAGAGGAAATACAAGCAACAGCACGAGAAAAATAAAGTGTTATTTACACGTTAAAGATAAATTTAACAGTTACATATTGAGTTTCATATTAAAATGGATTGTGCGCGTTATCATATACTTCACTTTTTTAAGATATAGAGCACTGTAGATCAGCAAGAGAATTCAGTATCCTGAATTATGCGTTTCTTCTTTCCTTCGTATAAAAATTTGTAGGAAGATCGCGGTTTATCGGCTAGAAAAGATATTTTAGCAATTCAAATCTTGTCCCTTTGCTCTTTGCGCTGTCTCTGTGCCGCTCGTAATTCAACCATATACCGACAGTCGAGTGAAAACCAACCATAGCGGATGAGACGATTCAGTAGCCGCAAGCCACAGAGATTGCTCAAAGGGTCGGCCTTTGAAAATAAATGAAATATACCCACTTCCAGATGTGACGAGGGTCTAGCGTTACTTCAGTGATTACGGCCGGAAATGAGCGGACTTGTACGCCTAATACTCAGTACGCCTCGAGGCTTATTTCCGCACAACTCGCACCGCAACAACGAAAAGGTTCCATGCTCGCTCGCTACTCAATCAGGTTTCCGAGATCCGAATCTAAATTAAAATTGTCTTTTATTTTTTTCATCCACTTCCCTCAAGGCTCACAAAATTGCATAGTTTAGATAACTACGTGTCTCAGCTGCGCGAACACTGAAATACGTCGTAAAAGTAATGGGATATCGAGAAGACATATAATATTTACGAAATTCTTAGTGATTTCTTTTACCAGCAGATAGAAGAAGAATAAAGAAGCAAAAAATAGAGAATATTAGAGAAGTATGAAAAAATCGGAAAATGTAAATTAAATTATATATTGTATTATCTCATTACATATTATTCAATTATTTTTTTTGTCTTTTATATTTACGTACAAAATAATTTTTATAAAGATTTAGGAAAGATATGCAATTTATGCTTTATTATGTTTTTTAAATAAAAAATACAATGCAATATAAATATATTTGCTTGTTGTTAAAATTAATTTTTCTGGTTGCAATAGTCAAAAACGATGCAATGCAAAAGTTATACAGATTAGAATTAGCAATCGTTGCAGCATTTTTGATTAGAAAATTTCAGAATTAATTTAAAATTTGAAATATTGAAAGCAGGAAAATTAATTTTGGCATAGTTTTTTACGAGTATTTACTAACATATTAAACGATATCAGTGTAACTACAATTCGCTATTTTTGCATTAAATGGTAACAACAAATTTTATATTTCATGAGAAAATTGAAACAAATAATAGAACAGGAAAATGGAAACAGAAACGATATGAATTATACATTTTCAAACACTATGCTTTGTTCCCCCTCCCCTTCCCCTCCCCCCTTTTTTGTGTGTATAAGCAATAATAAAAAAATTATCATGAGTATTCAATGAGAATGTAATATTAATAACGTATTAAACATTATGTATGGACATTTTTACGAAAGTAAAAAATTAAAAGTTTTGAAAAGCGAGTGTAACATTTAATACAAACAAATCGCAAGCACACATTTTATTCTTATTTATTATGTCAAAAATATGACGTCACTAATGTTGATAAATTCATATGATATATAGAATAATTGAAAGAAATATGTTTTTTAATTTTTTTCCAAAAAAAATGAGAAAGCATACTACCGACATAAAGAGATAACGTAATCTTATATTTTGTGCTTTTATCTTTCATTAATAATACAAGACGAACAATCACATGATGTCGGAAATGTCGTAGACAAGAAGCTTTTAATATTAGAAGTTTCGCGTGTTGGTAAAACATGTATTGGATAGGAAGAAGAGGAGGTCCTGAAGTGCTTCATGAAGACCGTGAAAAGAGACGGTGGGAAACTTTTCGGAAGTCCGGCGAATGGCGAGAAACGACGCCGTGCGTTAAACTGACAATAGCGCTTTTTTCCCAGAGCCGTGTTCGTGCATTTAACAATGCTACAATTCATTCATGCGCGCATACACTGTTCTCCATCCTCGCTGTTTCTCGCCATCGTCGTCGTTCACCATTACCCCTTCTATCCATCGACGTTTCTTTTTTCGCTTTCGCGCGTCCTCCGTTCCTCTCAATCCTTCCAGTCATTTCCACTCGAACGTCGAGCCACCCTTTCGTACCCTTTCACCCCTCCCCCCCCCGCGACATATCCATCTACCAACAACAAGTCGTCTACCCTCGTCGCATGTCCTCGGAGCCACCGACAGTTGGCACAATGCGCAATGCATTTTTGTGATTAAAATTTAGTAGACACCGACTCTGTTTTGAAGTATGCGTACGTGTGTATGTATTTGTTTGAGCGTGGGTGGAGGATTCCCATAGCATCAAAATGTCGAGACCTTCGACGATGCTTCTTTGAAAATCGTCTGTTGCATCGGAGAGATTTAAAGATAATTTTTATAAGCGATGTTACTTCACCAGTCACGGTTTTATGAGAAATTGAATTCTTTTAACTGGCCAAACTACTCATTGTTAACTGTTGCTAATGTTGTTAACTGTTTGCTAATGATGAAAATTTATTTTTTAATTAGTAAAGTGCATATACCTATTATTAAGCTTTGCAATTTTATAGAACATTGCAAAAAATCAATAAATATCATGCATTTACACTGGAAAAATGTTTTGATTAAATTAACAACGGAACCCAACAAAAATGAAAAATTTTGATAAGATTAAACAAAATTTCTGATTATGATCAGAAATTCTGTTTGATCTTATTAAAGTATCATTCTTGCGATATAAACCCTTTTATTTATTTAATTAGAAAATTTTTTCTCAGTATATAAGATACCCTGTTAAAATATCTCAATGTTTTCGAGAAAAACAGACACAATTGTAAATAAATAATGCTGGAAAAGGTATCCTTTTGCTGTCCAAACTTACGAGGACGAGCATTTCGAGCAACGTACATGCATTATATCTCACAATCTCCATTTAAAAGAATCCTTACCATCTCCGATGGCATCAACCTTTGCTCTTAGCCTCCGTTAACTTCCGGGTTCCGTAAACATTCCACGGTCCCACTACGGTCAAAATAAAAGTTGAGAAAGTAGGAAGGCACGGAGCTTTGCCGCGAGACGTGCTTGCACTGTGGCGGAAGACTGCCGCTGCGATGTTGACGGCAGCCAACGGCAAGGAGGATGAGAGTCCGAAAAGGAATAAGACGCGGGGAAAAGACGACGAAGGGATTGTGGAGTGTAGAAGGCTGGTTGGGCAAGCGGAGATTAAGGCGGCAGCTCTTAAGCCTGACGCCGAAATCCTAACGTCGAGGCTTTCGTCGAGTCTGAAAAGGGACGAAATACCAACCATCCACTACGCCACGCCACTCGTGGACCAGTCTGCTGCGCATTACTCGTCGACCTTTGCCTCTTTAGCGTCTATCCTACCGTCATTCCGTTTTCTTCTTCGCCCTCGCCTCGTTGCGGTACCGAAACTAGTGAAATACTTGCCCCTATCGAAGCCAACAGTCTCAACCTAAAACACTCTATTTGTATTAAATTATATATTAGGTGTAGTAAAAAGAAATCCATTATTTTTGCATTGAATGGAAAATAATGAATGAAATTGAATGGAAAAATAATGGATTTCTTTTTATTACACCTAATATATTGTTATAAATATATATTGTTTTTGTTATTTTATATATTTTATAGTTCATCTGGGAAATTTCTTTTTTACAATTTTTCTTAACAATATATTATCCCTTTTACTTTGCTTTTTATCTACATTATTTTTACTTTTTATCTATATATGCTTTTTACATACTTTTTATATTATATATGCTACATTACAATTATGAACAATGTAGTGAACGAGTAATGAAGTATATTATTACAATTTTCGATTTTATCAACATCAATTACTTTTTTACAAATAATTGCTCAATGATTACAGTCATATTCAATCGAATGAATCGAGTTTTTGCTGATTAATAAAATATTTATTATTGTTTTTACATAGCTCCTTTAAAATATTTCAATTAATCATCATTTAAAATATTGAAATGAAAGCCATATTTATACCCACATTTGTAAGTCATCTTATAAAAAAAAAATACATATATCATCGGAAACATGCAAAAAATATGAAAAAAAGAAATGTGAGAGGAACGTGCATTAATAACGAAGTAATAACCTCTCAGGATTTCTGTCTTCCCTCGATAAGCGATGCATTTTTAACGAGCAAGTCTATCTTCCGACGCGCCACTTTTAGCCGATCGATCGAAAACAATAAGTACGTGATTTCGCTCTTCGCTATCAACCGAGGTCCTCGATCGAGCATGAATCCGGGGAACGTCTGGTGCGAGAAGATCATGATTGCTGTACCCGCCTGGCTTTTCGCGGATTACATTTCGTCGATGGCGAGCTGGCGCGTCGGTGGGAAGGGAAAGCGAGTAAATGAAGTATATGTAAATAATGAGGGTGAGGAAATGAATACGTCGGAGTGCTGCTCTGCCTCCGCTAATGGCGGGTGCAACGCCCGTTGGAGAGACCCGAAAATAATTCCGTCCTCTATCACGCCGGCAGAAGCGGTGGAGTGCCCCACGGGCCGCCCAATTATCGTAAAACCGCCATCTACTTCGCGCCTCGGATTTCAAGCGGGTGAGAAGCGCCGCCGTTCGTATGCGAAATCGATATGCGTCTCTACGAGAGATGGTTCATTTCCGGTGAATGGCTCACGGATGCCATTCCGCCACGAAAACAGATCGGATAGCCACCGAGTACACGACGTGACGGGGTGAACACTTTATTTTATCGAATACTTCGCGCTTGAAGATCCTTGTACTCTTGCATTTAATCTGGAAGGACATTAAAAGCGGTACTCTCGAGATGAGTATAATTTCCATCGGGAAATATACTGTGAAATTATTACACGACATTTCGTTTGCAATTACAACCGTCGATGAACTTCCTCGGCTCGACGAATGAAAAGCGTGCTCATGACGACGTATTGGTTGAACAAAATGAGATGTAAAAGAGCAGAATCCACAAAAGAAAAAGAAGAAGGTGAGTCATCGAGAAATGGAGAGAAGTAGAAAGAGAAAGAAAACTGAAAAGGTATAGATGGATAAATAGACCGATATAAAAAGAAGTAAAGAGAGTAAAGCTCGTCTTGCAGTACGCGGTTAAACTCGAGCATGTCGGCGGGGTGAGGGAAGAGCTTCTTGACTTTTCAATTTTCTTCCACTCTTCTATCTCAGCTCGACCGTTTCTTCCCTTCCTCTACTGCTTCTTCCTTCATTCCGGTCCTCCCGACCGTCTCTTCATCCTCTCGCTCGTTCTCATCTCGCACAACCTCGTCGAAGCGATCGCGAGCGAGTCAATAGGGATTGCCTTCGCCCGGAGTAAAATAATTTTCCGGAAAGTTGTGCCGCGCTCGGCAATGTTAACACTCTGAAAGTGGGTTTGCCTACTTCAAAGGAAATATGAGAACCGACGGACGCGCTTGATTTTTCGATCCGCTCCCTCACTTCTTAACGACTAGCGGCTTCGTGGGGCTTTATCTTCTTGAGCGAGGCGGATCACGCGCGCATCGCTGACCACTTTGAATTCAGACAGTACGAGTGAGGAGAGAAAGAAGAGTCGATACGAAAGTTAACCGAAGGAATTGCCAACTTTGCCGCGAGCGGAAGTGAGCGATAGATAAATAGGGCAGAAGTACATTTTATTCTCCCGAGTTCCCTTCCGATCCCTTTCGCTCGATTTTCCTGTGATCTCTGAAAAACGAGTCTCGAAAAGTGCAACGAAGAATTCAGAACATTATCGACCCGTCAACTCTGAGCAGCTTACTTGTCAGTACAGCGTAATCCTTTCTGCAAGTGAGATAATATTTCACGTAGAAAAGTCCATTTTTATGCTGACTGTGCTACAAAAGTGCAGTCATTTTTCGATTCGTTCATTTTCCGAGTAATACAGAATAGCACGAACGATATTCCGCGGAAAATTTTAACACGGAAATATGCGATAGCAGTCACACTGAATTACGGAATGCATTGCGTAAATGCTCATCCGGGACGCATTAGCATTCATTCATTTATTTACTTTTTCTCTACGCGATTTTTTTCATTCCGCTTTACGCAACGATTAATGAAGATCTATTTTAACAAAAACTTGATGGATAAGGCGCGCGCGCGCGCGCGCGCGCGTGTGTGTGTGTGTGTGTGTGTGTGTGTGTGTGTGTGTCATAATCATGCAACGGCGTCGTTTGTCATGCTGAGAAAGTGTCTCTATTATCCGTAAAATTTTCTCGGTTGAGGAACGATGTTTCTCAAATAGCAATGTGTATCGTGTAGTCTCACGGAAAATCTATGATGGGGAGGAGACGAAACATAATTACAGTGTGCACCTTGTTATCGAGCTACTGAGGGGGCGGTCGTTGCTGGGTTGTTCGTCGGATGTCCGTCCAAAGCGTCGACTCGAACCAGCTAATGTTGTATACCGCTGTCTCGTTAGAATGAAATGGTTCTGCCAGAACGGTAACACGATAGAATGGTAGCACGGAGAATTAACTTTTACCATGGCATAGATACTTAGCTTGCGCGAAAGAACCTGTGCGCCAACATTTTTTGCCGTTCAGAAGAAATCTTGTTGTCCCTTGTAAAATCTGGTTAATCGCTGAAACCCGGCGCTCGTTAAAGATGGCGTGGACCACCGGTGCAATTATGTTTTCCGCGTTAATTCGCTGTTATCTAATTATATGGCATGGCGCCGGGAATACATTTTTTTCCGAAGAATTGAAGAATTAGAACGCGGCGAAAAATCAGGATAAAAAAAAGGAAATTGCATTCTCGTTATGAGCATTTCCAGGCGAAGGTTTGGGAATTCAATCTTCTCTTCGAAATTTATTCATTTTTCCTTTTTTAATTATAAAAAATATGAATAAATATATATTATTTGTTAATAACTTATGCTAAAAAAGATTTATCATAATAAGAAAGAAACGTAAGCTGCTTGAAATCATATTAGCGAAGCACAAACATAGTGATTGCAAAGGTTCGTTTTGATGAGATATCAAAACGAATCGGGATAGGAGCCAACCACAAGAACATTTCTACAGACATTTCGCCAAGCAGCTTGGCAAAATGAACGCTTTAATCACTCCTCAATTATCCGTTCATGGATGAAATTTTAATTTACGACGCGATAAAGTTCCAAAGAGTCGTGCCCGCGCGTGCAAATTCGTTCGCTTTATGCGCTCTCAATTTGAAAGTTTCAGTTTGACCGTTAAGCCCCTCGGAGGGAAATGACGGGCAGAAGCCCGGATGGAAAAGGAGAAAGAGGAAGTGGAAGGAAGAGGCCTGGAACGGCGGAGGAAAGTGTTGGAGCGGCGGGGGAACATCGTATTAAATCGGAAGATTGGAATTCTAATTAATACTCGCGGATTATCGATAAAGGGGCGAGAGAAACGGGTACATGAAGGGATGGGAAAAGAAGAGGGGCGGATAGCGGAACGATGACTCGTTCCGTTCGTTTCATCCTTCGCGCGTCTTCGACACTCACCTTAATGTCTTCTCTAACTCTCCCCAAGGTAGAACCTTCGGAATAGATTATATCGTAATGAAAATCTTGACGTTTGACATTTTGCAATTGATGAATCTATTCCTATCGATTCATTGAATATCCGGCGCACTGATGCGTATTGCGTCATGCACGTTTGCTACAGATTCGAATGGTGTAAAATATTTTAAGTCGATTTATTATTTGTGACAACATTATAGGAAATATTAGGGTATCATATATATATATATATATATATAGATATACATAATAAAACTCTTTTTATACATATATACATATATAATCGATATATATGATGGATTTCATAAACTGAAAGAAAAGATTGGCTGAATATGGCACAGCATTTTTAATTGGTTGCAGCAACCAATTTTTGGTTGTATTAGCCTATTGAAATTTTATACTGACGGATAGGCTAACGCAACAAAAATTATTGCTGCAATCAAAAATTAGCTGCTGCAGCCAAAAGTTAGCTGCTGCAACCAATTAAAAATGCTATGCCATATTTTACCATCTAATTTGCTACAGCAGTCAATCTTTTCTTTCAGTGTAGATATTTCTTGTAAAAATGCAATAAGGATTTTTTCAAAAATCTTTACATACAGAATGTTTTCTTTCTTTACATAGAGAATGAAAACAGACGTGCCTTTTGAATAGAATTCTATGATTAGGATTCTCTCTCTCTCTCTCTTAGAAACTAGCTACTAGTACATAAAAATAGTTACATTACTAAAAATAATTTTATAGTAAATTTTTTTTATAGTATCGTATTTAGGTTTCATTTCATATAGCTAATAAAAGTATTTTACCCCCAATCCATTAATTTTTGTATATATAACGAAGTTACACTCAAAGTTCGATATTATTCCACTAATAGCGAACATCGCTGAAATACATGACATGTGATATCATGACATATCATGACATGTCATATTCATGTCATGTTATATTCATAGAATCGTATATCTTCCAAGATTAATTTTGAAGCAAAGGAAAAACCATGTTCGCTATGATTTTTTAGAAATGGGTGCTATTCAATTCCTTTTTTTT
>Ga0157364_1004874_pt1 | contig 13518 bp, 2 predicted proteins | sample AttsexASBM2_FD_111476 | JGI IMG/M metagenome (GOLD analysis project Ga0157364, IMG submission 111476) | Fungus gardens microbial communities from leaf cutter ant in Ribeirão Preto, State of São Paulo, Brazil - Atta sexdens ASBM2 | ecosystem: Host-associated > Fungi > Mycelium > Unclassified ... | reverse complement strand
CACGCCCGCACGCACGCACGCACGCACGCACGCACGCACGCACGCACGCACGCACGCACGCACGCACGCACGCACGCACGCACGCACGCACACACACAAAGCTTTAACTTTTGTTTTAACAAAGTAAAAGAGATACGTCTACTTCATTAAAAAATTATTATAAATATGTATACTATAAAATCACATGTTTATTTTTAAAAATATGATTTCAACTACAATTTTGGATTTTGATTTTATTTATAATCAATTATTGAATGTATTATCAATTATTAAAAATAAATAGTTTTAGGACAAGAAAAATAGTTTTCCGATAAAACAAATATTTCTGATTAATACGTAGTCGTTTTAATTAAACTATCACTGATACTCGATAATACTATTTGTTTTAGAGGTAGCATCCGCTTACCAAGCTTCTCTTTTGGTGGTGGAAGGCTCGCAACTGGCTGGATTAGTTCATACAAACATCGCCTCTTTGGCGGCTGCTTGTCTGGACAGTTCATGTCCTTTGCTGGCTTATACAAGCACGCCTGGTGAGCTTAACCTGAAGGTCTACCTTACGGATGGAAATCACCATCCCGTGACTAGAGACTTGGTACATGTTGGTGCGCAGGTTGCTCGAGCTGGGGCGTTTCTTCATGGGCGAGGTTTATTACACAGGTAAATTGGCCTAAAATATCATCCACACACGTCTTCATAGATATAAAATCAGTAATAAATAAGTTTTATCGCATGTTATCACAAATTATCTATCTATTTGATTTGAATAAATAATAAAATAGATTATTAGTTGCAATCAGAGCTACTATTAAAGATAACGTTATTATTCCTCGCGGTATAGATTGTCTATCTACATATAGCTTTTACCGAAATGTCAACGGTAATTTTCATCGTAAAATCGATAATTTCTAGGGATATTGCTGCCAGAAATTGCATAATCGAACCGGGCAGTCTTCGTGTGAGATTAACTGACGCTGCCCTGGCTCGAGATCTTTTCCCTCAGGACTATCATTGTCTGGGTGATAACGAGAACCGACCCATACGCTGGATGGCCCTAGAGAGTCTCCAGCGTAACGAATACAGTACAGCGACCGACGTGGTACGATCCCAATTTATATACGCAGACAAATCGAAATTGTGTTGCTTTTTTCGAAGAAATATCTTGGCAAATGAAATAAATATATTTAAACATGTTTCTATGGACTAATATATAATAAGATTTTTTAGTAAAATGTTTCTAAAAAGAATCATGGAAAAGTTGAGATTAAAAAGTTATAGATTTAAAATGAATCGTAAGTGATACTTCTTCGTCTTTTGTTGATTTATTTAATAAACAACTCTGTTTTTCATCTCAATAAAAATATAGATATTTTATATTTATTATAATTTTATATATTATAAATTTACGCTTTAAAATATATAAATTACAAAAAATGTGTATTAAACAGAATTTATGTCTCGAATAATTAAATAATAGAAGTTGTGTGTCATTGTAGTACTTTAAATCATTCTTAAATAAAAATTAATTAAATCATATTATATAAAAAGATAATCCTCTAATGAGGTATTTTCTTTCCTTCCAAGTGGGCCTTCGGGGTATTCCTATGGGAATTGGCGACACTGGGTCAACAGCCGTACGTAGAAGTAGACCCATTCGAGATGATGGCGTGTCTCCGAGACGGATATCGGCTCGCTCAACCGAGACCTTGTCCCGATGAGCTCTTCGCTTGTATGGAAGCCTGCTGGCTCAGTCCCCCCAGGGATCGACCAACCATGCCGCAGCTGCTCGCCTATTTGCAAGATTTCCACGATGCGCTGGGTGGATTTATTTAAATCGTCTATTCGCGAACTGACTTGGCCTCGTTCGAAAAATGACAGCGCGTCGTCGTTGACTCAAATTTATTGATTGCACACAGCTGATTAAAATCTTTTAAAATCGTATCGTAAGTATTGCGAATGGCCGGATGTAAAAAACTACTTGCGGTCCGAAATGCCCATTTCGTAACGCCGAAAGTACGTCCAATAAGTTCGCAATCAAATCGAAAATTCGAAGGAAGAATAGAATCAAAGTCGCATGGAATTGAATGTCGCTGCCCATTTGCGACACACTGCCCTTATCAATAAATATATCCAATGCAATTTAAATTGTTGTAACTATAATGCGTACTGATAATTATATTTACTGATAATTATATATATTTACCCCAGTTGATCATGAATCAAAGTAGAATATCGTCATCTTTTAATTGCGCGAAGTCGCATAAAAAATCGACACGGACACATCCGTCCATAGTAGTTAAAACGCACGTACATGAACTTAAATCTCATATTTGAACGATTCACCTAAAAAGCCAATTAATATCATGCGGAAGAATCTTCAATATTTACAAAATGTGGCAACAGGTCTTTTTTCTTTAGTCAATAGAACAAATACAAACTTTCCTGAGTTAATAAAACAAATATAAACTGCCAGTTCATAGTGCAGAAGTAATGAAGAAACTAGAAAAATTAAATGCGCCATATAAAGAAGCCATCAAATATGTAGATAGTTTTTGTACATTTATATTCAAATTAATATTTATTATATGGATTCAAAAATCACATATACATAACAAACACGTAACTAATTTTCTGTGGACGATATTTCACAAGGTAACTTGCTAACAATGGTGATTATTCCTAATAACATTTTTCCTCTTTTCAAGAAAATTTCATTTCACTTGGTTAAATTCATTTGAAAATATATTTTATAAAGATCTTATAATTTACAAATGCGCGTCTTTTATCTGCGCCAGCCATATAGTCTGAGCGCAAAATGCGCCTATGGCGCGGCTATTCTTTATTCTTTCGACGCTATTTCAACACAGGATTTAGGCGACTGAATAGAAACTCTACCGCTCCTTCCATCTGTATTAATTAGCGTCTGTAAATAGATCGCTGTCTTAACGCACATAAATTTTGAATTACTTAATTTAATTTAATAAGTGGAAATAAGAAGATATGCATTCAGTGTGGTAGCTTCTTGGCTTCTTCAGCGAAAATTTCGAAAATTGAGATGAGGAAAATGTATCAGTTGGGACAAAATAAATTTATAAAATCATTGTAAGGAAATGTATATTGCAAAAGTATACGCTTTTTAAATTTGTGTTAATGTACATCTAGGAAATAAAATATGTGGGAGCGAAAATAAAATGTAAAAGATCGATAAATCTTTTTAAACATTCATGGGAAAATCGTGTGTTTGATATTATAAAATATTACAGATCAAAATTATTACGTGAAAAATTCTAATCCTCTAGCGGCAGGATAATTTTATATTCCTAAGAGAATGACAATATTAATATACTAATAAAATTATGTAATGTGTTGATATACACGTACATGTACACGCATTCGTTACATAAGACGCTATAAACGTGCAAGATCGGTTAATTAGGTCAAACTGTTTCATTCATTCTCCGCTTTACGAGCGTTTGCGCTACAATCAGGCTTGCATGTTTTTCCGTCAAACCACGCAAGTTTTCCGCTACGAAAATTGTTTCGACAAACGTCACATAAACCGTTCAAGAAAGGCTCACGCGTACACACGACCCGATCAGGCCGCTCGATCATTATTCATTAATAATCGCAATTGCGCAATCTCGAATAATCATGACCGGAACGATGGAGAGTGCAAAAGCAAAGCTCCGAACGCTTAAGAGTTCCATTGTTGTATATGATCTTCGATGAACATGCTTTGTTCCGTAAATGGGCGGTCGAATTATACGTACTTTGTAGTTAGGTATCTATTAGCTACACTGCGAAAAGCTATTTCGAATTCCTGTTGACTCGCGCCGACAACAAGCTCGAATCTTGCAAAATCGATGCTGGATCTTAATGTCAGGTCTCGAGAAAATGGCCCCGCGCACAAAATTATCTCAATTCCTACCTCGACGCTCGAACCTTTCGATTGCACCGTTAACTCGCAATGATCTCTCCTTTTGACAAAATCCTATGACGCGTTAAATAATCGAACAATAATATTCATTAAAAATAAAAGCAGAAATGCTTAATTCGATAGGATTATTTATCGAAAAATAATGCTATGATTCCAGAACATCTTTGCAAATTATTGTCGTCATTAATGACATCTGTCTATACAACATTGCGAATGTATACGCTGACATAATTTTTATATACAATCATAGATATTGATTAAAGCTAAATATTCATTGAAATTATTTATACATTTTATTCGGTATGCAAAAAGATAAACATGTCTACATTTTATATTTTAGATAGCTAAATGGAGATCATATTGCTAAAGGATGATTTATATCTTTTCGATTGATTAAGAAAGATTTCATCATTAATATTAAATCGATATTTAACATTTCTCTATTGTTTGAATTTTTGCAAGATGTTATTTTATTGTTTGTTGTAAATAAAATTACCACAGATGTCAGCGACGAACACGGTGAAAGGTTTTGCCGTGACATTTTCATCGTAGAAAGACATTACCGAGGGAAATGGAGTTAGAACCTGCTAGCTGGCTGCTTCTCGGTTAAAAGATATAATTAACACGTTTACTTTTACGTTATAAAAAATAATAAGAATCTTTATATTAACTTTATTTCATTTACAATATAATATATAAAGCTACATACCTAAATACTATTTTTACTGTCGAAGTTGTAATGTGCAAGGTGAATCTTTTTGCTATATCGTTGTTACAGCTATTAAAACATTATACCATTATATACATTATACAAGTATATAATGTTGACAAAGCGCATAATTGTATTAGTACATAATGTTGATAAAGCACGTAACTGTATTAGTTCAATTGCGCTTATTCCATATCTTTTCTGTTGCAAGCGCAATTGCGCAAGTATCTAACAGCTAAACTAGTAAGGCGTACGAACGACACCAGGGACTAGAAAACACGTTTATCGATGTATTAAACATGCAATACTGATCTCACAGGATAAAATTAAATGTATAGGAGAGTCACACTGCAGCATGTGTACCAGGATATCCTAGATTCACCTTTCCTTTTAATGACAGATTCTTTTATAGCTAGATAAAAAAATGCAACGTCAATTAATATCAAATGTTAAATTTCCATTTTGTTTTAATATTAAATATTTACCTTAAATATATTTATTATTACCTATTGTAAATGTATATTATATATATATATATATATATACATTTTTAAAGTTTATAGTTCTGTTAAAAAGCAAGACAGATACTCAATTTTTTGTGTTATAATAAAACTCCAATGACTATTAAATAATATGCATTAAGAGTGGAAGCAGAAATGTTTAAATTTCTTCATAGGATTGTTTATTGAGAGAAAATGCGATAGTTACAGAATATATAGAGTGATTCGTATAAAGTGATCGATGTAATTATTAGCGAAATTTGAAAATATATGAAAAAGTAATTCATATCAATGTTCAATATAAAAGGAAATTATATAGTGAAATGATTATTTTATGGATAGAAGCGTTGTGAATTTTATTTTTTTAAGTATAACTATATGAAATTTTTTACACAACATGATTTCTTTAATTATTCTGCATATAAAAGTATTGAGATAAAAGAATAAAAAAAAACAATAATTTACGAGATATTCATATATTATACTTTATTCTGGCACATAAAATGTTAAATAACTCGTAAACGATTAATTTTTTAATAATTTTAAAAAATGAAGTTGACCTTTAAATGTCCCCAATGTCTCCATCCATAAAGTAATTGTTTCCACTATATGATGTTCTCCTTTTTATTAAACTCACTTGTATAAGAAATTATTTTTCATGTATCTTCAAATTTTGCTAATAATTAAATCGGTAACTTTACACGAATCACTCTGTATTCGTAAATTCGAAATATCCCGCATTCATTAAAGTTATTTATTCGTATTTGTACGCCTTCGACTTTTTTAATTTAGATCTAGCTTTGTCCAGCGAGTAACAGGTGCAAATCAAACGAGCGAAGATTACACATTTGCGGCGCGAGGCATACGTAAGACACTTTTAAATGTACTCGATGTGTACTAAATGTCGCATGTTCCTGATCACGACCAGAAACTTTATCGCACTCTTTTACTCGTCGTTTCCTATCCCTTCCCTCTAATCTGCTCTGTCAATTTATCGCGCGAACGTTACGAGAACGACTCGTCTCGTACTGCTGTCAAGCGCATCTAATTATCGATATTGCTATTTAATAACTATCGCTCGCTACTATTTATTGCAACGCTCTAAAATCGTGCGTTTCAAGAAATCGTCGGATTCTATAATGTATTCGTGAATGTCTTGAATGGAGGAACAGGGTAGGCTGTAACTGCACACTTTTTCGCTATCGCTGTATAATGGAATTGTTGCTCGTTTCCGCGCGATCATACGTACATATTCTCTTTTCCCATAATCATTATTCCTTCCCTGTTAAGAAAGAAAATCCGGTGGTGCTGGGTCGTTTCCGCTTTAATATCATCTCCTCGCCTTCAGAAATAATAAAACATCTCTTCGGACGACAGTTCCAGTCATTGTAAATATTTGTAGCGAATAACAGCGGTGCGCAACGCGTGAAAGAAAGAAAATGAGAGAAAAAGAGAGAGAGAGAGAGAGAATGAGAAAGAGAGAAAGAAAGAAAGAGAGAGTTGATTTGTGCAGATTCTATTATTTCTTACGACAATTTACGGCATTATTTTTCAACGGAAAGTGAAATATACGTGTTAAAAAAATTAATCCTTCACGGGGTTTCATGTTATTTCTCTTCGTTTTTAGCTGCCAATTTTTGAAAGAATTAAGGGGATTTTAAAGCCGCCTGTATTACCGATTCAGTAGAACTTACACACATACGAATTACGTGTCACATGACATATCACTACACACTACTACAGTAATATCGCACAAATTTTCTAACTAATTTTTTTGTATTAGATATCTGTCTAACTCTAAGAACATTTTTTGTTCACGTAATTCCTAGTCCAAACCAAGATTCTTTTATACATACAAAAAGTACAAAACTTGTATATGAAGCAAATATTGTTGCGAGTCGACGTCACAAACCGAACAAAATTGTAATTTTCCAACTTTTTTTCATTTTTAACAAGATCGACCAGTTTGGATTATAATATCGCTTATATTTTAAGTGGAAGTGTTTTTAAATCTGTACTGTGGAAGATTTTTAAATCTGTATGTATAGACAGTTCTAGATCTGTATATATAGATAGAAAAATATTTATTTGAGAAATAATCGATAAAACAAACAGTTTTAGGATCTCCTTGCAGATTGGCAAAAATATAGTCATAAATCATACTTATCTTAATTTATCCTAATTTATTTAATTGCGTTAGTTTGAATAAGTACAAATTTTCTAACTATAATTATAATTATATATTTAATTATGTAATTAAAAAAATCAGTAACATACAATTTTTTAATTTTGTTAATTGTAATGATAAGAAAGTTATTTCTTATTTATTTATATAGATTTAGAAATAATTAAAAAGGCTTATCAAGATTATTATTATAATTTAAAATTAATTTAAAATAAATTTTGTTTTTAGTATTTTTATTTTTTAACTATTATTTCATAATTATTTATCAATAAAAATAATAAAACACTTTTATATAAAAAAATTAATAATGCTGAATACATGTATTAAGAGATACTATCTAATATCAAAAAAAAAGGTGAAATGAGGAAAGGGCGCGCGTTACATACGCTTCAAGTTTCGTGTACGCTACATAGCGCAAAGGTATCAAATATGGAACAAGGCATCTCCTCGAGAGAGAGATAGGAAGCCCTTTCTAAAATCACGGGTGTTGACTGGAGACGGATCGAGGGTCCGGTGAACGCGGCACGGGGGCACATTCAGGGCACGGCGGAGGGGCACGCACTATTTCTTAATCCAAGCGAGAGAGAAACGGGAGAGTCGACCAGCCGACCAACGAAAATGAAAGTGACGGAGAAAGTCAGGGCATTGTTACGAAGCGTAAAGCCCGTGGTGCGACGACGTTGTGCCACGGCTCACGGATCGCAGGATTTCGATCCGCGTGGGCTCTCTCGCACGACAAACTGATATCCGCGTATATAGTAGTCCATCAAATCGTATAACGGAATCCTTCGAAAATATTTTCTCGCCGAAGACTCGGGAGAAAGTGATGCGATACGATTTTCTTAATTAAAATTGATTAGATAATAAAATTGATTGGTTAAATCATCTAATTAATCTTGATTTAATCAAATCATTTAATCAAATTTATCATATCGAGCAATTTTACAGCAGTGATTTAGTATTAAATAACTCTGACGCAATGTCCACATTTTTAATGAGAAAAATATGTTCGTTTTTAAAGAATGTATCTCTCTAAAGTCCGATCTACAATGTGTTCTTTGTTTCCTATTTCTTGTTTTTTACTTCTTGTCTTTTTCTCTCTTTGCAAACATTTTATCGATGATTGTGTTTCTTGCCACGTGTTTCTTGTTGCTTCAAAGTTCGTTAACTTTTATCTTAGACGTCAGAAAACAAAAGAAACGGAATAAAAAGCAAAAAGACAAAATATAAGAAATGATAAAAAACGAGAAACAGGAAGCAGATCAGGATTTGTAGATCAAGATTTATTATCGTTATTATCATCATGACTACAGAACAATTGAATATTTTAGTATGGATAAGCAATAAAATAGAAAAAGTTCATCTGATCAAATGTCGAATTCCTTGACGTGTATATTTGTATTCCTTAAATGTTAAAATATTCCATTCTCTTTTTTTAATATTCCCACAGTTCGACTTCAAGATGAATAAAATGATAATTTGACGCGAATCCATAAAAAATTTACACGATTATTTCTAGCTACATTTATAGGAATATGCCGACAGCGTTTATTTCTGGGATTTCTGGGTCATTACGTCGATTTGTTCAGTATTCTCGTTGCATTATCTATCGTGAGCATATCTGAAGGGCCTTCTCGTTGCACAATTTTCGAGTGGGAGTTCCACACATGGCGCGTATATTAAGTACACCATGGCTTTCTTTTTATCAAAAACAGATGGCCGTTTCTCATTTGATCGTACATACAATATCATGGTATCTCAAATGTAACATTGCTTACAATCGATGTTTGACAACTAGTAATTCTTCATATGTTAAAACAATAAATTATAATAGAGAAGGTGATATGATCCTCATTTACATTTTACATAATAACTTGATTAATAATAATCGATATTTAAATTTAAAATTTTATAATGACATTTGTTAATGTTTTGTTCAATTGATTCTAAATTCAAAGTTACGAAACATTTATTATTTTATTTAAGACATATTATTTATAAAAATGTAACGACACTACATGACTCGAAAAGAAACAGGGGTAATGTGACCTTTTACAAAAATATAAGATTAAAAAAATTGATTTTGTTTAAAAAACATGGCATTTAGTTACAAAATTAACAAATACTAAAAATATTGCAGAATGTATATACATTTCTTTCTTCTACATATAGACTGTTTAGTACTAAAAATTGATAGTTAATACTTGTAATATAATGATATATATATAAATCGAATAATTATTTTGAAACAGGTTTTATCTTCAAAAAAGAGGGGTCATTAATAACCATAAGGAGTCATATTAGCAAAATGCCATTATTGTTTGAGCAACTCAAAATGTATACAACTAAATAAAATATTAAATAACGGTACACTCAATATGTACATATATTCGTGTGATAATACGCTCAAGTTTAAGAAGAATGAGGAAATATGTATAATTGATATCAAAATGTACTTTTAAAACGTTTTGAAATGCTTGAGAATAAAAATGCGCTATAATAAATGTTGAGTATTATATTGGCATATTAGTATTATGATGTAAAAGAGTGAGCTACTAAACAAATAATTCCGAAAGTAATCACTAGAATTCGCCACTTAATAGTAGAGATATTAAGAGGGCCATTATACCTACACTGACCATAATACCACCTTCTCCTCTAATAATTATTATCGTCTGACGCGTGCAGACAGTAACTACTCTTTATTTTACTAAACCTAACGTAAAATATCACAAAGAATGTATAAACAAAGAGTCAAAATTTCTTTAGCTTTCTACTATTCTAGCTTCTACTTATTTTTTAAAGATAAATATCTATTATCGTAAAAATTTTTAATTGTAAAAAATTAACGATGCAGATCTGATATGATTTAAAAAGTAGTACGTCCGCTTTGTGAATAATGTGAATATTCGGCAGGGTGAAAGGCCGAACGACGTCCCCACTCTTATTACGCCATCATGGATCATTGGTGGTATTACGATATCACAAAACTTTCTCTTTGACTTAATAAATATTGACAATAGATATTAGCTTTAATGTCGTAATATTAGCAGGTGACGGTGCGTAATATCCTCGCTCGATTCATTAATCCACAGCACGTCAAATGCACATTTTGTGTGTGTTGGTACTAATATTCCAAATTAGAGTAATAAATCGATTTATAGCCCGAAAATAAAAGAAAGAGAAGATATATTCATTTTTTTTATTAAATTACCTTTAAGTCGTATAATTAGACTCACTATAATTACATTCATTTAATTTCAAAATATCAGATCGAGAGAAATTTTTTATGCAAATAATTATATTAATTCCAAGATTAAATGCTTCTTATTTTTTCCTAATCTTTAATTGGCTTTCTCTATGAAAAGATTCGACTGGCGTATGATATTACTGAAGAATTATCGTGACGGAATTATATGTACATACAAATCGATCTTTAATATATTTGATAAATGTGCAGAAATTACGGGATTACGTTAAGTATTACGTGTGTTATGACAGTATTCTCATCAAGGTGAATAATGCCAGTTTTACAATCTCTCATACAATCGACAATCGTTGTGGAAAATTAATTTTATGAACGGAAAAAGAAAAGAAAAGAATTACTGATGCTTCATCAACGCGTCGCAGCCGCACGGTCGCACTGACATAAGAGGCGCCGACGAAAGTGCGGCGTTACATAATTCGAGCACGGGACACTCGTCCTCGCGTCCGGTTGGTAGGAAATAAACGTTAAATGCCTGGTGGGGACAAAAAGATAGTAGTCGGACAAGAAGCTAATTACATTATTTTGTTGTAACAGAGGAAACGTTTTCACACAGCCGGTCTTTTGTGTTCCTCAAATAGAAATCGATTGTGGTGTGACATTATGACTTCGGTGAATATTAAGCGATTCGAGAAGCACGTATTAAATTAGGGTAATTCTGATAACAAAATTAGTTTTGTCATATCAATGATAAAAATAGTATAAGTTGAAGACAGTTATTTCCTGGAAAATTCTTGGAATTTTAAAAAAATCTAAAAGTAAATTAGACATTTTAGTGCATGAAAATGTTATTTTATTTTAATACTGGAAATCGATAAAAATATTTATTAAGAATATATATGTACATAAAAATATTTACCTTTCCTCTCCTTAATTAATGACAAAATGACTATATGCAATTTTTAAAAATTATGATACGCTTGGTTATCAAAATTTCGTAAAGTCTTTCAAACAAAGTTGAAGTTTTCTCTTTGGATTATATCATCATGTATTACGTATAATATATTACTTTATATTGTGATTATGAAATTATGTTGTTTTAATACCGTAAAGGTCGCAGCACAAATTTTTGCATAACTCATAATGCATACAGTACAAATTAATCAAGTACATACAGTACAAAATTCTTCTTTTTCATAAAAGAGGAAAAGGAAGGAGGAAAAGGAGGATTCTGATTGGTTGATTCGCTCATACACTATGCATTATGCATTATGCAAAAATCTATGCTGCAGCCTTCAGAATATATGAAAAATCGTGATCGCTCCTTTATTTTTATTATAAAATATCATGCGTTTAGCGTTGAGTTCGGATAACGCATCGATCGCGACCAGGCGCGGTGATGCAACTTTTTGTCCCGCTGGTCTTCATCTTAAATAGCAATTATCGTGCTTTCCAGTTAGATCGAGTAAAACAATTGGACTTCGATAGCTACATAAACCGTCATGCGATCTAACCGGTCTTTCATCCAAGTTGGAAAAACTGGTTCCCCGACCGGAGCTGGAGATCCGAATCGCAATGAACAAGCAGGCCAAAGACGCGTACATGGTTTATCGGCGTCGATATAGCATCGGTGCCATTGAAGATAAAATCGAAATCAATGAATCGCGTGAGAGTACGTGTATGGCATAAGAATACAATGTTATGAAGTTCACTCAGTTAATGTACTATCGCTCGATCTATCGCCGAAAGTAAAGATCAAAGTCTAAAGATATTATATTCTTCCAAATTGAAAAAAACATTTAAAATTAACATTAAGAACCGAAATAGAGTCGATGTTAAAAAGTCGACGTAGAAAGTGATACATATTTTCTTTAGTATATTTAGTATATTTAATTTTAATAAAAATATTTGAACGTTTCTAGTTTGAGTCTTCATCAGCATATAATAAAACAATTAAATTATAATTTAAGGTAAATATTTCAGTGGTCGAACATTTAGATTGTATCACAAATAATACAATTTATAATATTAGAAAGATTTGGAATATGAGTAAGGAAAAGTTATTTAAACTCATTTATAACAATTATTAATTGAAATATTTAAATAGAATGCGTCAATGTACCAGTGACTGGACAGCCGAAATAAATTATGGCTCAATGTCCAGATGTAGTCCTGCAGGACACGCAATAAACTGTTTCTACAATTTTTGTCAAAAATAAGATATTATTAATATAAAGATCAATTTGAATTAATTGTCTTTCGTTATAAAATATCAACTTAAAAATGAATTTGTTAACATTTTACCATCATTTTGCCAAATCATAGATGCAAGCTCCTTTAATAAATTTTTTTAATACAAAAATATTTTGTTTGGTCTATTATGTTTATCAATTATCAATTATAGGAATTTTTTACAATAATTATTGTTTTCATTTGTAATTGTTAATAAATAATAAATATTTTTCAATGTGGATACTATCGAATGTCTGGCCATTGGGACATTTATCTTAATCCCTATGGAACACCTACGTGTCATCCGCATTTTACTTAAGTTATTTCGGATTTCCAAAATCAAAAGTTGTTGTCTTATCTCAGTTGCAACTATTATTATTTAAAATGTTGTCAATGATGGAATTAAATCATAATTATAAATATATTTGCATTCTTTCTCTCTCTCTCTTTTTCTCAGCTAATAAAGAAAATTGTAGAGCTTTATCTAAGAAATGATTAGTTATCTTTCGATAAAAAGAAAATAGGTATAATTTTATTAGAAAAAATTATACAACGATGTTGTATAACGGCATTATAAACGGCATATTTACGTGATTTTTGATAAAGATTTAAAGCAGGTTGAGAAGTAATCGTGAAGAGACGCAGGATAGTAGTCGCGATCGAGCGAATGGTCGGGTTAGTGAAACACTTGGAAAGGCGGCTCAAGGCTCAGCTAGCCTTGGACGCGTTAGATTGCCTAATATTCAAGCTTTG
>Ga0157364_1004873_pt1 | contig 13519 bp, 14 predicted proteins | sample AttsexASBM2_FD_111476 | JGI IMG/M metagenome (GOLD analysis project Ga0157364, IMG submission 111476) | Fungus gardens microbial communities from leaf cutter ant in Ribeirão Preto, State of São Paulo, Brazil - Atta sexdens ASBM2 | ecosystem: Host-associated > Fungi > Mycelium > Unclassified ... | reverse complement strand
TGGGGTTATGTTGACAGATGCCCAAGTTTATTGTATAACGTCTATGATCTATTTATTTCGACCACCACTTACCGCTAAAGCCATCTATAGGAAAACGGCGGAAGCAAAGTTGTACACCTAATACATATGTATATTATACAGTAAAGTTTGAGAATATTTTTAGTTTTATTTTCAAATATATACTTCGATTTCTTTTTCGGTCATAAGGCCTTTCTCTATGAGGAGTTTGGTAAATAACATGATTGGATCTTGCTCGGTTTGCACAGTTTTAATCTCTTTTCTAGTGCGATACGAAAAACCAGGATCGCTCATACTGTGTCCAAAATAACGATAAGTTACCATCTCCAACACAATCGGGCCGTTTCTGAGTGCATAATCTTTGCTAAAGCGTGCGGCTTCTCGTACATCTATGACTTTCATCCCATCAACCTATACGCGATGGGACGTACATTTCGGGTGTAGGTATACATTGTAGGGTGGATATTGGATGATGTAATGAACATGACATTACCTTATCCAGTAAGAGAATTTTTGGTTTTTTTTTAATATAAATAATAGAACAAAACTATAGAGTAATGTTAGACAAAGCATGTGAATTAGTAATGTATGTGCATTTACTTTCATTCCTGGTATGAGGTCTCCGCGCGTATAAAGCCGAGTATTGGCGGAATGTCGATGCACGGCTGTACCCATACCATATTTATTATTTTCGCAAATATAGACTATCGGTAGATTCCAGAGCTTCGCCATGTTCCAAGCTTCAAAAAGTTGACCCTGCGAAGCTGCACCGTCACCATACAACGTATAGGATACGCCACCTGTACCATTGTATTTGTGGGCCAAAGCTATACCGGTGCCGATAGGTACCTAATTGTAATAAGATAATAAAATAATTAATAAATACTTGATGAGATTTAAACCATTTGAATAATAAAAGCCGAAAGTATAATAAAAGTGAGAGTATTTACCTGTCCGCCGACGATACCTTCGCCACCGTAAAACTGCGGAGCATACATATGCATTGAGCCACCCTTACCCTTGGATATACCTGTCTTACGACCCATAAGTTCCGCAAAAACCGTGCGACTTGGGATATCGAACACAACAATGAAACCATGACATCTGTATGCCGAAATAAGAGTATCTTGTTCAGCCAGAGCCATTTTTAGACCTACAGCTACAGCTTCCTAGGACATGTATTACAAATATTGTTTTCATTTTTCATTCACAATATGTATGTTGCACAATTATTGGTTCACATCGCACTATCTAGATTTTTCTCATCTACCTGACCATTGTATAAATGTAAGAAGCCATGAATGAACCGCTGTCTATACAGTTCTGCAGCTCTGCTTTCCATCCGACGTATATAGTTCATTGTCTTCAGTGCATATGTAGCATCTTTTTTATTTAATGTCGATTTCTCAGGTCCTTTATCAAGCCGATACAAATCGTATTTCTGAAAAAAGATTTCAATTAGAAAGGCAGAGAGGAGAAGAAAAAGAAAAAAAAAGTCTGATAAAAATATTGCAGATACCGATTCTATGACAACTTCTTTGGTAACGTTGCGATGTAATAATAAATTATATCGCATCTTAATGCCACGTCCAAGTGATCCTAACTTTGCCCATATTGAATACATACTTATCGGATAATATTCAACTCTCGATGTTTATAAGATAATTTTAATTTATGTTTTCCACTTTTAAAAGTTGCTTCGACGTCAAGTCTCCTCAAATCGACATTTATCATTAACGCATTATCATTCAATTTTCTACAGCACACATGTCATTTTATTACGTACACCATACACGTACTTTTCTTCCTGCTTTACAATATGACACCTTACTACATCTATTACTATTTGTAACATAAATAAAATTATTTATTTTATGAATAATTTTATATATTTGAAAAAACTTGCGTGTTTTTCCAAGCTAATTGATCGAATTAAATCACCAATATTATTGATTTATAATTATTGTTTGTATTCTCACATTCTCAATGCGATTTGATTAATCGCAAAATGACAATCGTATTATAAATACGTCAATGTTTGAACACATCCATGTATGTATGAATACAGATATGTGTCATCATGTGTGGAGGCATATATTCGGGACGCGTGTTTTCTGTGTATAAAACGCTTGCGTCGAAGCACAATCGCATCTACTTTTTATAAACAATTTTAACCATTTTAATAACTTTATCATAAACAAATTCAAAAGATAAGTTTGAAGCCAATCGTAAGAACTATATGCATTTATTATACAGCAGTATTATAATTATTGACAATTTGATAAATCAGTGATTTTTTAAAAGGAGACTATATTGAGAAATAAATCAAATGTTGATTTTTATAAAAGTAAAAAAGTCACATATATATTATAAATAAAAGTTCGATTGAGATTTATATTCGATATTGACATCGAACAATATTTGATTATGGAGTGAGATCAATGTTTACTATTATATATTTAGTTCTCGAAAAAAATCTCGTAATTTCCACAAAATTGTTCTCTAAATTTTTTCGAATGAAATTTTCACTCTAATCCTGAAGTCACTGATCAGTTCACTCTACGTGAAGGAAGTATTTTAATTAAATAAATTCTTTCATACTAAGACAAAAAGTAAAAAGTTTTCATTTTTATGTAAAAAATTTTTAATGCTCTAAACTTTATTACAACTTAAAGTACAAAAATCTCGCCAAATCACGCCAAAGAACGCCTTCTCAGTTCTTGTTCTCGTACAAATGCTGTTTATAATTGCCAATTATTAACTGTGTTTAATTGTTTTGAATGTATGAACAACATCAAGTGTTTGACAACTTGAGAATGAATCTAATAGGGGTAAGCTTGTTTATATCTTTGTACATACATAAAATAGAAATCAAAAGGTTACGAACAAAGGTTAAGGTTTTTTGTACAGGTACTTTAGGATAATGAAAGAAATTAATTTCTATTGAAAACGTTAATAAAATGTAATAAATTGAAATTCATGTCTTCAATCTTCAATATGTTTGTACTCCTGTACAGATAAAGTATTTAGAGATTTCAAGATTTAGTCAAAAAATGCCTGCGACTTTATGATTAAGTTACAAAACATCCTCTCTCCGAGAAAAGTCACTCTTTTTAGAGTTGAAGAATAAATCCAAATGAAGAGTGAACAATTTCATTCTTTTAAAAAGTGAAATTTCGCTCCACTTTGATTGACGATATTTTCATAAATATTTGAAATAAATATTTGAAATGACTTTTCACTCCAAAAAAGTGAGATTTCATTCCAAGAAATTTAGAGAGTACGTCGTCAAAAAATTTCTTCCATACCAATTAGAAACAGAGAACAGAAGTAACTGATCATTATTTGTAACGAAATTATAATTATAAGTTACTTTTTTGGTAACTTTACTTTATATAAATACTTTTTTCTTTGGTAACTGGTCTAACGGTAACGAAGTTACATTTTTTGGTAATGAATTTTACAGTTACTTTTTTATCATTATTTTGCACACGATTAGACACAAATCCCTCATAACACTTGAAACTAATAGAAAAATCCTAGACCTGTTCGCTGCAATTATGATTGGCGATTTTTAAAAAATAACGGAAAAGTAACGAAAAGTTACTTTCTCAAGTAATGGTAAGGGCCCTAATTGTACCTAACGAGTTACTTTTTCTACTCGGTAACGAGTAACTATAATTTATTTACTCTTTTAAAAAGTAAACTTCCATTCCCTGAAGAAATTCTAATGAAATTAAGGATGACATTGAAATTATCCTAAAAAAGAGTAAAGATATATATACATAACGAAAATGTGCTAGTTAGTGCTTATCGAATCAACAATAAATATCTCAGTTATCTACGCATGATTAAAAAGTATAGAATTGCAATCTATTTTCTTCCTCTAGGATAAAAATATGCGGATTTTATTCATAAATCTCTGTGCATGTATGTGCGCGCGCGCGCGCGCGCGCGTGCGTGTGTGTGTGTGTGTGTGTGTGTGTGTGTGTGTGTGTGTGCATATCAAAAGTTAAAAGCCTATGATATTTTCTCTCAACATTACGGACTGATTATATTTATCAACATTCCAATATCAATAATTGTAAGAGCATTAGCACAATTATACGATTACATTAAATTCTGATGAAATCAAATGCCAAGTTTCTCTGTCGAGGTCAATGATATTTTTATAATGAGCATTTTAACGGCATTTTCTTCGCGTGAAAAGAATATAGCGGTTTTTGTGTAAATGGATCCGAACGCATCGCATAAAACTGGGAATCTTTCAGAATATCTTGATGACTTTTCGAATCAATTAGAAAGGCGATTGCATCTCGCCACCATCGACGGGCATCTCGTTTTCGTGTTTCACGTATTTGCATCGATAATGACTTTTCATCTCGAACGATGTGTCGGTTATGACGAGGACATGGTTGACGTTTATTTGTAGCTCGCAGCATCCAAGCATGAGTAGGCGCTGCTACGCGATTTATTTCAACCTATGCATTCGAAAATATAAATTATAAAGATCGTAGTTACTTGAAATGAGTCAACGTATCCCGATGATGTAGTTAATAATTGCATTTAACAGAAAAGCAACTTTGCAACTTTTGTAATAAGTTCTTTAATATGACTGATTTTGCTTTTAGTTATATATCTTATTCAATTGCTATAAATCAATTGATCGCAACCGAATTAAATAATTATGTCTTTATCTCATATATGCATCAATATATGCGTCATCGTCTTTTTATATCAGATAGACAAGCTAGTATCTAATAAGTACCTATTGTTAGTATATATTTGAGACATACTTTGATACGCTTGAAACCTCTGCGACTGATTTGTAACGTTTGACGTGTCGCCGATGGAATTTCAGCTTTTTGCTTCGAATTTCGTTGTTTATCAGGATCACCAAACAGTCCTTTTGATTCTGCCACTTTGATCATGAAAAGCGAATCAAACTGCATCATTTCCTTTCGTTTTATTACAGCGATGAAACAGCCCGGATCCAATATATGTTCGTTCGTTTCGCCATAAATTTCATCGATAGTTCCCACTTCGAACAAATCGCTATCGGGGATCTAATAATATATTTAATTTTATAATTAAGTATTGATCGATAATTATTAAGACAATTTGACGCGCGTATATTATACTTATGAATGATCTTACAACAATATCAGTCATATCCAACAACTTTTCATCTTCCTCGTCCTCTTGCTTGCACAAAAACATTTGTTCATGTTGCGTTTGCGATTGGTTCTCCCAATGTTCTCGCGATTGTTCCTTCCTATGTACATCAGTTTTAATCGACTTTGGAATCTTTCCATCTTTGGATAGTGTCTTTCTCTTTGGCTGTAAGGCAACAAAATATATACTATTTTTAGAAATTAAGTGAATACGTGTGTGAAAAAATATGTAACATATTTAAAAATACTTTTGGGACAAATCATTGCCAACTTCAATATAATGACGCATATATATATATATATATATATATATATATATAAATAATTGTAATATTATATATATAATTGTAATATTATATAATCATAATAAATTATAACGCGGTTAAGATGGACATTTTTAATAGCTTTGAAATTTAAAACTCATATATGTCATCCACTAATAGAGGATCAGTGTGTCATCTTTATTAAAATTGTTTTATCGTTGAGGATAACTTAAAATAAATCGAAACATTTGATGTTTAAGGGTATCTTAAACGTTGAATATTTGATGTAATATATAAGAAGAATTATGTATTGATTAGATATAAATTAAACATTAAAATTGTATACGCTGACAATAACTGTAGTGGCTTTTCTTTATTACTAATTTCATTTTAAATATTACTGAAATTATTTCTTTTTGTTTTATAATCATAAATAATTAACGACGTTTTCCTGTTTACAATAAATAATTCAATTATGCAAATGCAATTAATAATTGCATGTGCAATCGATTTAGATATAAGTATATCCTATAAAAAATCCACTTACAAGATGCTCACGAATGTATTTTTCCATGGCTAATTGATTGGCATATTCGACAACTTGATGAATCATTTCCGTAGTTTCGGATGGCAAAATCGTATGCACCTCGTATATTAGAAACTGTATATTTGGTCTAGTTAGTGCATATTTGAGCGTGGAGAATTGTTCGGCCAGAAGAGCGCGGGGCTGTTTGATCCCATCCGCTTTATCATTGGTTAACGATTCTAATAAATTAATATCACCACCGCGAGCAACGGCAAAATCGACAATGTCTCGGACGCCGGTATAGCTACACGGGGGAGTCGCCAGAACAACAGTCGCTCTTTCCAATTCTACGGATGATGGTGATGAAATGTATCTAAAGATAAAGAATCGTAATGTTTTTTAAGTAATTGTGACAAATTCAAAAGAGCCATTATATCTTACTTTTCTGAAAACATTGAGCATTGTTGCAAAGTGACGCCTAAATTCGTGAGATATGCTTCGTACTCGCAACGACGATCTCCAACACCGAAAGCTAATAGTCTCCCGGCATCCTCGATGTCGGCCAAGAGTCCGGCCAAGTAACCCGTGTGACGAGGAGCGATCGAATGCGTGAGAATTACGGGACCACAAAGATGAGCAACACGTATCGCCTGCGCTAACGTAGCCGCTCCGAGACACAATGATCTTTCCTAAATAAATGTCTTTTATTATTAATTTTTCAATTTTCCATCTTTGTTTATAGATATTCACTCTTATACTTTTATATGTATAAATTCTTCTTTTCCCTTAAAAAAATTTCGCTGAAATTATTCTACGTTTTGGAACATTTCAGCGAAATTGTTGAAAATTTTCTAAAATTTCACTGAATTTCAGTGAATTTTTCAGCTAACATACTGAGAAATCCTTGAAATTGAATTATTCTGAAATTTCTCTGAAATTTTGTTGAAATTTCTCCGAAATTTTTGCTGAAATTTTTGCTGAAATTTTATTAAAAATGAATTTTTCAGCTAAAAATCGCTGAAATCAAACTGAAATTTTTCTGAAATGCTGAAATTTTGCTAAAGTATTCCAAAACGTGGAATAATTTCAGCGAAATTTTTCCATCGTAACAATCATAATACCTACACTGATGTGTAACTAATTGTCTTTTTCACGTAGTTATTTCAGTAAATAAGAATTATATTTAGGTATTATATTTACCAAAAAGATGAATCGATAGTCGCGAACCAAATCGGACACAGCGAGTTTCTCTCGTGCCTTATCATGCAAATTAATCATCTTTGGGCAAATTGGATCAAAGACATACTTGTTCTCGTCGAACTCCCCTGTTTCAGTATCATTACAGAGTTGAAATTTTAGCTTTGACATATCCTTTATGAATTCGTTTTTACTCAACACTCTCATAGTATTGATCCATCCGGAAGCAATCGCGCCTTCATCGGTCCAACTTATTCCTTCCGCGATACGCAGGTGCGTCGGGAGCAACTCGTCTATAGATATACATGAATATACAATATATAATATACAATATATAATATTTAAATATATATGTGGGTTGTTTGATAAGTTTGGTAAATTTCCATGAAGTGGCGCTACAATCCATTTGATGACGCGACATCTCGAAAGATCCACTCTTCGAACCCCTTCAGGCCAAATTTCAGCCAGAAAGGACGCATAGTTCACGTTTGATAGTCATTTGAAGTAGGTTGTCTCAAAGTCTGCAAAATACTCATTGACGGCGATACTCATATATAATACTCAATGACTTCCTCATTTGACGAGAATTTCTTCCCACCGAGCCAAGTTTTTAAGTTTGGGAACAGAAAGAAGTCACACGGGGCCAAATCCGGAGAATAGGGTGAATGAGGAATCGATTCATAGCCCAATTCGTAGTTTTGTCATTGCAACGGTTGATTTATGGGACGGCGCGTTGTCTTGATAGAAGAGCACCTTTTTACGCGCCAATCTCGCTTTAAATGACTATCAAACGTGAACTATGCGTCCTTTCTGGCTGAAATTTGGCCTGAAGGGATTCGAAGAATGGATCTTTCGAGATGTCGCGTCATCAAATGGATTGTAGCGCCACTTCATGGAAATTTATCAAACTTATCAAACGACATATATATATATATATATATATATATATATATACATAAAATATACTCTGAGCAAAGTCTACGGAGACAGATTTTGAACAGAGTCTGTTATCAATTTTTGATTGCAGAAAGGCACCAAATTGTATACAGAATTTGTATTATCTGACATTGTCAGCAAATTGCTGCCAGAAATATAACAAAGCCTGCTAGACATGCTATGCTAGCAGATTGATAGCAGAAATCGAGCAAAGTCATAACCTGACGGCAGATTGAAAGCAAAATCTGATTCGAGCAGACTCTCGGGTTTTGCCACCAATTTGCTGGCATAGCCTGTCAACAGCTTTGTTGATAAATCCATAGCCAAATGCGGACACAGATGGTTATGATTTTGTAGTCAAATCTCTGATGGAGTTTGCTAATTTGGTCCCAAATTGCTAACATTTTGCTATCAGAACACATGTGCGTGTCTGTGTGCATAAAATATTGAGAGTTGATGCGCGCGATCAATAATATGTTTTACAATTAAACAATCTGTATTCGGCGCACTATATTCTATTCGTAAGAATTTTCATGCAGATTAAAAATGAGAAATTAAAAATGAGAAATAACCGAGAATGAGCGCTGAATCGTTGATACGAAGACGTGAGATGCTTGCCGCTAAATGCGTTTTTGCTTTCAAAAGTGCATCTTCAATGTCTTTTAATCCGACAGTCTGAAACAATACACAAAATAGTATTGACTTATCGCACCCACGTTGGTAGTGTTAAATAATTAAATTATACAAATATCAGCAAAATATTATTTCCATGGTACGGTATTTGCAAGCGTAAATTATAGCATAAATAATGCCTTTTTTATACAAATTTATAGAAAAAAAAAAACACCGAGATAGGTAAGAAGATGAAAGATTAATACAAAGTTCTAAAAATTAATATAAAGAAGTGGAAAGAAAGGAATTGCACAACACAACGGTATACAAACCTCGAATACTTTCTCTCGAGTCTCACATGCACTCCCACGTCGATGAGTAAATTTTCTTCCCTGCATATCGTACAATAGCAACCAGACTACTCGTTCTTGTTGTTTCAAAGCATTATTTCTATACCAAAAACCACCGTCCTCGAGTGTACGATTCAAGATATTTTTATCTACAAAGTTTACAACGGAAGTTTGTGACTATTGATCGCAGACTGTAACAATTTATAATATACACATAGCATTTTCTTGGAAAGAAAGCTTTATAGAAGCTTCTTCGTGCACGAAAAGAAATGAAAAAAAAACTTTTTTCCGTACGCTCATCGCGCATTTGAAAACTATATCTCACATCTCAGAACATCGTATACTAAACCAAAAACGCGTCTCATTTCGGCCTCGTTGGCATAATTTGGCGAGGGTCGTGCATTTTGCAGAACTTTAGCCGCCAAAAGGATATCGTTGATACGCCAGCCCGGCTCGATGCGAGCTTCCGTCATCGAGCCGTCCGCACCAGTTTCCGATATAATATTCGAGGAATCGACGATATTCTTACTCTCGTCTTTTCTACCTTTCGGAAGATGCCTCTTTTCCCTGGGTGACTTGGGTTCCCTAGGACGCCATTCCCAATCTTGCGAATTTTTGCAAGTTATGCGCCGTTTAGAATCCTCCATCCTCAAACAAAAGATCCCCGTATGGTTCTCTCTATCAAATTGTATAATTATACCTATATCCTTAATTATATGCCTGTCTCGCATTTTCTCGCATTGCACGTATACAAGGCTGTTGTAAACACGTAGATACCCTGATGAAAATGTAAAGCTTGTCGAAGTGTCAAAGAAGTGTGAACAAAGAATTGTAATGCTTCTTAAACATTTCAATGACTTTCCTTTGACTCTTAGTGGTTTTGAATATTCATACACGCTCCACGAACTCTCCCCAACGCTCCCAAACGCTCCGTAAAGCTCCCAAAACACATCTGTCACATTTCCCACATGTTAACAATTTTTTTTTTTCATTAACGTTTCTCATACGCTCCTCAACACTCCGCAAAGAATGCATGGAGTGTACTAATACACTTCCTAAACACTTCGTTCATTAGTATTTCGTCTACGCTTCCTAAACGTTCGGCAAAAAGTACACAGATTCAAATACGCTTTGTGTACGCTTCCAGGACATAGAGATTAAAAAGTTTATTTTAAAACGGAGCGTCATTGAGTTGTATAGCGAACGTAAACGATGCGTCGTTTAGTAGTACGCGACATCGCCACCAGAGGGACTTAGCGAGAACTAACTTCTCGAAAAAACCGCACAGACTAGAATAAAAGAGATGTAGATGCATTGAAAGATTTTTCAATTTCTAATGAAATAATTTTTTGAAGTGAGCCCTTAAGGCTCTAAGAGGAAAGTCACTTTTTTTTAGATATTTACCGAATAAATGAAATATATTTTAAAATCATTTGTTTACCAAGGAGCTATTACATTTCATTGTTCGTCTAAGAACGACGATGCTTCATTTATGTTTTTTAGACTAATCACGCTTCGTTTACATTCAATAAACATTCTGCTTGCTGAAGAACTTATTTATTACTTTTATTTATGTTTCTTTAATGTTTAGTTGACGCTTCCTTATGTTTCATGTTCCAATTTTCGTTTCTTACGAGTTTCATTTGCGTTTCTGTTCTCCCTCCTTACATTTCCTTTACACTTCAATTAACGCTTTATTGACACTCGCTTTACATTTTATTTTCATCATGATATGTATAATATGCTCTCCTAGTTTAGATATTAATTAGGGGCAATTAGTAGAGGGCAACTTCCAGTAAAGCACTGTATATATTGAATAAAAGATAAAAACAGAATGATTCTTGTGTCGACATATCTTAATTGTGTCTCTATTGGAAAAAGCTCGATCCCTAATGTCCGTGGCGTTTTCTGTATCAATATATGTAAATTATTAACTTTATTATATCTTTTAGTTTAATTTACTTTTTTCTCAATTCTATATAATTATACTTATAAAGAATTAGAAAAGAATAGAGAATAAATTAAATCGAGATTAAAGTTTATCTATATTGATAGAAATAGATGTTATTTGCTTAAAACATATTATTAAACATATACATAAACACATTATATTATAATAAATCTTATGTTATACATAACATTACATTTCGTATCTTACTTTTTATTTTGAACTGGCTCAGCGTCTTTTTCCCTTTGCAATTCGACGAGACTGTGATAGACTCGGTGACGCCATTCTTCATCGCTGGGCAATATCAATTTTTCGAGTTCTTTATTACGTAGCTCTTCGCTAAGAAGACTAAAATTCGGTATCTGCGCCGTAAGAAGAAGTCGAAATATCTTTGCGTAGAGCGTGAATATATTAGTTTTGTGAGTCTCGGTATCAATGACAATTTCAATTTCAATATCGTCGAGAGATTTGCTAGACGAATCGCTAGTCGACATTGCTTTGCCAATGGATTTCTGCGAGAGCATCCGACACTCCTGATAGAGTCTTGAGATACGTCGATTGCACCACGAGAATTACAATTCGATACAGGACACAGGGCACCTATCATGGAACAAGTTAGAATGGATTCCGGTTGAAATTATTCAATTATTGATCCTTAGATTTCTATTGAATTTTCTAGGGAAAACGGAATAATTCGACTTCCGATTGGAATTCATTCAAACATACGTTTCATGCATGATAAGTTCAATAATATCCAAATGTACCGTCACCAGACAATGTAGACCATGCAGACTACTGAATATGCCAGGAAGAAAGCTTAACAACGATGAGTCAAGCACATTAAGTGAAGGAAAGCACGCTTTAAGAGAAGCACAATTACAACGTGTCAATCAAGAGGAGCAATCCAGACAGAAGTTGAAGCGGGCATTTAAAACATGCGGCACGCGAGCAAAAACTAGCTTTTATTAGCTTAATTGCTAATAGTACGATGTACCAGCAAGTACCTGTAGCAATTATTCGTTCGCGACGCAAACTTTTTTTTCTCTCTCGTTGCCGTCGTGACCGCAACCTGGCCCTGACAATCGTCTAGCAAAAAGTCAAGAGAAGACTGAAGACTACCAAGTCCGAGTCGTCCGTGTCGCGCGACATCGCGTGCTTTCGAAGCGTATCCCACGAAATTGCATCTTGGAACTCTTATCAGGTCGAAACGACTATTTTTACGCTATCACCGTTAGAGTCGTCTATTAAACATAGCATATACCCTTTTTTTCTATCAATTGTCTGTCCGCCTGTTCATTTGTGTATCATTGGATATTATCGAAAGTGCAGTGAAATTTTTAAAGTTATACAAAGATATAGTATAGTATAATAATTATTTAAATTCAAGAAATGTAATATTTCCCTGAGAAGATAGATACGTTCATTTTTTTCATTCCTTAATATACATGCATATACATATATGATAAATATAGCTAATGAGAGTCAGCAATGATAAACGGCGGAATTATTTAGTGAACAATCAATAATCAGATATTGGATTGATGTCTTCTTTATTTTGAACGTTTCGACTTTCTTTGGAGTCTTCCTCAGCAAGAATGATACAAGTATAAGTATATTAACTCATATATCCATAATGCTTAAGTCACTTAAATAATTGTGCCGTTTATCGTTGCTGACTCTCATTAGTTTACTATATTTATCTTTTTGTATTATTTAAAATTCGAAAATTCCTAATATAATAATAATTATTATTATACATATATGTATTAATACTACTTATGTCTCAAAGTCATATAGAACTATATAGAACTGATTAGAAGACGCGATACACATGATTATGAGAAAACGCAACGTAGAAAATGCAAATTTTATTAATTTCACTACGATTTTCAAAAAGTAATTGAAATAATATCATAAACACACATCTAGATTTGAATAGTCAAAGCTATGATCGATACGAGTGAAAAATAGGCAGAGAAAAAGAATATCTAAAAGAATATTCGCGCTGGCGCGCGATATGCCTTTTCTTCTCTATGCAATACATATAATTTATTACGTATTATATAAACGATTCAATGATCCCGTATCGAATTGCGTCTCGTGCACGACCACGCAAGACCAAATATTCGTTTTCACAGACAAAAAGAAAGACAATAGACAGCTGTCACGTACATGCCCGATCGATCATTTCAGAAACGACGGCGGCAGGTACGATCGTGCTGTTGACACAATTCCAAAGGAATAAGAAGCAAACGGCTAATATATCACGTTATATTCATCGCATATATTAGGATACCAGATGCTTTGATGCTACATATTATATTTAATTATTTTTTATAAATTCAAACTTGTTACTTTAATTTATTACCATCTTTTAATTCTTTCTGTCTCCTTTGTTTTGTACATATTAGAAAATATGATGATAAATTGTATTAGAGATTGATGGGATTCTCCATTCATATATTAGGCGTACAAAAAAGTTCTGAGCTTTTTTT
>Ga0157364_1004872_pt1 | contig 13521 bp, 11 predicted proteins | sample AttsexASBM2_FD_111476 | JGI IMG/M metagenome (GOLD analysis project Ga0157364, IMG submission 111476) | Fungus gardens microbial communities from leaf cutter ant in Ribeirão Preto, State of São Paulo, Brazil - Atta sexdens ASBM2 | ecosystem: Host-associated > Fungi > Mycelium > Unclassified ... | reverse complement strand
TATATATATATATATATATATATATATATATATATATATATATAGAATAGAATAGAATTTATTACATTTCAGCGTATTTGTAGCCAAGAAGGCGACATGATTTACATAAAATTCTTAACTCATCCATATCTCGTCCGCAAGCTATCGCACATATATTATTATAAAAATTTAAAAAATTTTTTGTTCATCCCTTTACTTCTCTTCTTTTTTTAAACCCTTTAACTTCGCTTCTTTACCTACATTATTTCATTTTATTTCTTTTCGCTTTACCCGCTTTTCTCTCTTAGTTATATCTACTTTTAATGTAATATACTCTCGTTCAAGAGAGTATATTACATTATTTTGCACCTTTCTTTCTCTATTTATTAATTAATCCTCAAAATCTTCCTCCCCATATATCATTTCCCTTGCTTCTATTCCATCCATTCCTATTGTAATACCTCCTCCTTTCCTATGCGTATACATCCCCCTTAATCATTTTTCTTCTTTTCTTCCCAACTTTCTCAACTTTCCTACCCTTCCTGATTTTATTTTATGCTCAAATCTCCTTGCTTTTATTTCCCATCCTATTCTAAGTTTATAAGAAGCATTTTTATAATTAAATACCTTGGGGTGCAGAAATCTAAACTAAACATTCAGCTTATATAATCCATCATAACCTTTTCCAATTCCTTTTTTTCCTCCCAATTCCATTTCTATTCCATAAGCCATAAAACTTTGCACCAAATATTTAAATAAGATCTATCTCCTCCTGAAATCATTTCTGCACATCCTCTCGCCTAAATCCCATACCTTTCTTGCCGCCAGCTTACTCTTTCTACTTAATTCCTTAATGTGATCTTTATAGTTGCCCCCCCATCTATTCAAAGTAAAGCAGAGATACTTAAATTCCTGCACCTTTTTTTATCTCTTTTTTACCCCATTTCCATATTTCCATTTTCTCTCTTCCTCTCCTATTACATATCAATACTTTAATTTTTTCTGTCAGAGCTCTAATTTCTTTTCCTCTAAAAATCTCCTAAAACTTCCTATCATATCCTGCAGGACTTCCCTATTTTATTGCCAATAGAACTAAGTATATCATCCGCATTTGCAAGATCCAAATCCTTTGTTTATCTATATCTATTCCTCCGATATTTTTGTCTCTAAATTTTTCGTCTAAGTTCGCGATGTACAAATTGAAAAGGAGTGGACCCTTCCTTACGTCTCTCTTACAAAACTTTCAGTATTTCCTAGCTTCGTTTTAACTGTTACCTCTGTTCTCTTGTAGATCTTCTCAATTCTTCTAACCAAGCTCTCTCTTATTCCTTTCTCCCTCAAGCAGTCCCATAATTTGCCTCTGTTCACCTTGTCAAAGGCAACCTTCAGATAAATTTTATGAAAACTTTCTCCTCTCCTTTCTTGTTTTCTTCCCTCTGTATGATGTGCACGAAGATATTATCGATCGTCGACCTTTCTCTTCTGAAAGTGTTTCTGGGATCATTCTTTTCTCCTCTGCCTCTTTCTCTAGTCTATTTTTCAGCTTTCTGCATACGATTTGTATGCTGTGCATAGCAATGATATCCTTGTATCATTTGTTGCCTTTTCTTGATCATCCTTCTTATATATAGGAACTATTATGCTTTTCTTTCAATTTTCCGGAATCTTTTTTCCATACCATCTTCATTAAAGATACCAACTTCGTCTATAGTCTTTTCTCTGCATATTTCCTTCTGTCGGTATCCCGTCGATGCCAGCAGCTTTCCTAAGTTTCATTTTTCTTAGTGCCTTCTTTATTTCCTCTTTCTTTAGTTCTTCTTCTTCTTCCAATTCTGTGCTTTCATTCTCCACCTTTCCCTTTCCTCTCCATCAGCCTTCTTTCTACCTAGTAGTTCCTTAAAATGATTTTTCCAAAAATTTTCCAAAATGATTTGCTCTTTATTTATGTTATTTTCAATCTGTCTCTTTGCCGCCCCTCTTTTTATTAATATATTTTCATATATTCCTCTCTTTTCAAGTTCCTTAATTCCTCCTCCTCCTCTTCTTTTTTTTCTCTTTGCTTCTTCTTCAGCAATTCCTTAAATCTCTTTTTCTCTTGCAAATAATCTTCCCTTCCTATTTTTCCTTTCCTCTATCTTCAGTACGTCTTTTTACTTCTCTCTTACTTTTACAACTCCGGTCCCACCTGTCTTAATTCCTTATTTTTCCTTTTTATCCTCTTCTTTACCAATGCATTATATACTATTTGTTTAATTTCTTCCCAATTTTCTTTGACACTTTTCCCTTCCTGTGTATCTTCTTCTTTTCGCTCCTCTTCTTCTGTTGTATTCTGGTATTCTTCAATTTCCTCCATATCTCAGGTTATTATTTCTTCTTTCCACATTCGTTCCGCTTCTGTTGGATTCTCTTCTTCTTCTTCCTGTTTCCTGATCTTCAGGCACAAAGGCAAGTGATCCGAGTCCACTCTTACATCCACTTTAAAATCTATAATCCTATTCTTTACATCTTCATTAACCATTACGTAATCTATAACCGAACTACCCTTCACTCCTATATATATATATTCGCTCTCCCAGTCCCTGGTGTGCTTCCGTTTATAATATAAGTCTTTATCTCTTACCCATTCCACAAAGCTCCATCCCTTCTCCCTCTATTTCCATTCTTCCTATTCTTATATTTAGATCCCCTCCCATGATTAAATTTCCTTCTTCTCTTTCCTTTATACATCCTTCCATCTTTTCCTCCAGATTTTTTTCCCTCTTGTTCTCAATAAACCGAGATAACCTTTATTTCCTTATTTATTACTAAATCCGTACTTATTATATCTTCTCCCTCCTCTTGTATTAACCTATTTCCTTGAAGCTTCCAGTCGTTTCTTTTTCTTATTACAAAACCGCCATTAGCCTTCTCTTCTTACCTTCTCCTCTCTTTCCTCCTTGCAAAATGATTCCCATATATGTGTTTTCTTGGCAATCTGCCCTTTAACCTCTCCCAATTCTTTTCCTCTACCTATGTTTCACATAGATTGATAAAGTTAAACTTTTCACATACCTCCAAAAATCTATGTCTTTATTTTATATCCTTGTACAATTCCCGAACAACATACCCCTCTCTCTTTTCCTTTTCTTCTTATTACCCTTACTCCTTTCCCCTTATTTTTATACTTATTTTCCTTTATTTTTTCTGTTCCTTCTTACCTTTTCTCTTTCTTTTTCTTCTTTCTTTGCTGTTGATATTCCCTACTCTTTTACCTGTCTCTTTTTCGCCTCTCGTTTTTTTCCCCTCTTCTTCTGCCTCTCCTTCTTGGCTCAGTCGAAATTCTTCTCTGTTCCGTCCCTAGCATTATTTCCCTCGTTCTCTCCTATATTTCCTTTATTTCTTTTTGCTTCTTCTTTTTCTATTTCTATCTATTCCTTCTGCGATCTTTCCAATCTCACTCTTCCTAATTCTACTTTTACCTCCTTTCCCTTGCCTCTTTGTTTCTTTGCCTCTATTCATTTTTTCTTGAATTTTCCTTTCCTCCCCGCTTAAGTCATTTTCTATAAAGATTCTTTCCCCTTTCAATGTATACTTATTTTTCATGATTTCCTTTTTTTCTCTTCTTCCTCTATCTTAACTACATATACGCTACCACTCTTTTTAACCGCCACTATTACATTCACTTTCTAACTTTTCTTTCATCCACTCTTTTATCCATATCTCTCTTCTTCTCTGCCCCTTTTCTTTCTATCCTTTTGATTCTTTTTCTACATTTATCCCTTTTATATTCAGTCTCCTTTCCTCTTTTTCGCTATTTATTACCCATCTTTTCAGTATTGACCTCATATCAGCCCTCACTAATAACCAACCCTGCCCCTGTATACATACTGTACTTTCCTTTGCCACTTACCCCACTAACCTCTCTAACTGCTCAAATTTGACCTTCACTCTCTGTCTTTCTCTGTCAATTCCTTTACTCTAATCTCTGCCTCTTCCATTTGCTTCGCTCATTCCTTCTTCAGATTTTTTATTTCTCTTTCCATGCAACTGTATATTTCTTATCTCTCTAATTTCTCTTTCTAGCCAGCCCCGTATTTCCTTTCTCATCTTCTATTTTCCTCTCCGCAATTTTTCTCAATTCTTCTTTCATCCTATTCGCCTCACCTTTTTTCCTAGTGTTCACAAATCCAATTTTTTTCCCCTCGATTAGCTTTTTTTGCTCCGCTTTCTGTTTCATTTTCAGGCTCCTCTACCTGTTCCCCTGCATCCCTCTTGTGGCCCGCTGGCCGTGCTAAACTTTCCCGCCATAACCTCTTTCGTCATGCTCTCTCGCCTGTCTCCTATTATCTATCAGATTATCTATCGTCTATCTCTGCCTCCACTCTCTTGGCTTCCTTATTGCCCACTCTCGTGGAATCACACGTCCTAATCTAATTATTCGTAATACTCATCTATTATTTGCTATTCTATCTTATATGCTCTCCACAACGCTTGCATGCTTTCATCTTCACGCCACCTAATTAAGTCCCTGCGAGACTGAAATCTTAACGCTATCTTAACGCTATAATCATCTTGAATTACTTGAAACTCTGTACTTTCAATCTCGCGTATCAAATCTTTGAGCTTAGCTTCGGTTTAAATACCGAAATATGTTTGTATATTATTTAACATATCCTCAAAATTATTCAGCATTACATTTGCCATGCACATTAATAGATTACAGTACTCTTCTAAATAATAATTATTTTTATCTTCCTTTAAAGGTTCGTATAATACAGATATTTCATTTGATAATTTAAATAATCATGACCAATAATCTATCGCTAAATTTTTTTTTTCGAGTATATAAATCTCGATATCGAAATTGTCGAACGGCAATTATTAAAATCAAATCTTATTAGTGCATATTATGCCACACTTCAACTGGAGTGTCGTTAACCGCAGTAAGATTGTTGCGCCTTTTTTTAATTCTCGTGAGTTATTAAAAAATTTCGTGACCATGCAAAAGATATCGGGCTATCCGTATCTAATAGCGCTAACAATTTAATCCTTATTATCTAAAAATATAATCTCTAAAGATGAGCCATTAATAATTTTTAATTGTTTACCACTTTCGCTGCCCACGTACCATTGTCTCCGCACTCTCCTTGGGCGCATTCTGCATCGGTGACTGGGATGTCTCCTCGACGCTGCGACTGCCATCGGGATGGATGCGGTAGCTTGCAATGCTTCAGTTTGCGTTTTCTTGCATTTACTGCGCTGCGGTTTGTGACCTCTCTCTTTGCAGAAGTAGCAAAAGGACTCGCTGCACTGCTTCAACGTGTGACTCTTCCTGCCACACTTTAGACATGGAAGTTCGATGGAGGCTCGATCAGACGCAATAGCGATCGGAAAAACGGGAAAAATATTAGATAATGAAAAAACATAAATAAGTATTTATATACCTACGTGAAGTGACTCTCATCCTCTTTTCCCTCCTGCAAAGTGGCGCACAACTTCTATAATTGTACTATTGTTGAGAGTAGGGTATATAGACTAGTACTTATTATTCGGGGCGGCTATATTTTTGCATGGCCACATGAAAATTTTCTATCAAACCTTTTCAGAAGAGCTTCTTGTAAATCTGCTCATGACTTTATCATTGTGCCACCATCAAATCACTTCCTTGCTAACTTCGTTAGCCTGCTCAAGGTTGACAATAATGTTACATTGTTGGAGACTCGGTGAATTTGTCAAGATTCCACCCATTGGATTCACAATTTTGTGTTCTCCTCCTCGGTTCCATCGAATTCCGGAATTTGAAAATTTAACAGCGCTACTGCTTATGCAGAACGTGCTGTTGCTATCGAAGCACGTGGTAAGTGACTATTCACCGTTGAACTGGAGTTTGTCTCTTCCGTTTCTAACTCTCTTCCACAAGAAGAAGCATTGGACTTCTTGTACCCAATGTTTGTAATTGTTGAAGTTTTGTTTGCGTCTTCATTTGACATTGTTGCTGCTGCATTGCGTAGCCATCAATGTCATTAATTGTTCCATCAGTTCCGCCGTTGAAGTAGTTTGTTGGCCTTGAATTCCGCTAGAGCTAGGCTGCATATTACCCGGATGGCCATTTACCGTCGTTAAAGTCGATCAATTCCAACCGCTTGTACCCGGCATTAGATGCGACTATCATTGTTGGAGCCCTGGCGGGGATCATCTCCCTCAGCGCGCTATTTCGTTCAAGGTGAATAATTTTATCTATTAATTCCTTTAAGGTCCTCTGCGCTGGTAGCTCATATTTAATAGCTAAGTCCTGCAATTGTTCCAAGATCAGAACCCTTCAGATTTTTTACTCACATTTCTGTACGAATCAGCTAATTACTCCAATCAGCGAATATGCATTTCCTGCCAATGAAACAGGAGCGAATCCTACTTCTGACAGAAAAACTATAAGTTTTATTTCTTACGAATTTGTGTCAGGAGTTTTAGTGGATATTTCCAGGATACAATAGGAAAATATGAATAACAAATTGAGAATCTTGTTTATTTTTCAATTTATTACTTTATTACACTATTTATTACTTTATTGAATCACAATATAATGAACTTTAGTTACAAGAAGAACGAGCTTGCCGCACGATAACGAGTCGCGTCCGATCATAATTCCTAAGACTAAGTCTTTTATCAGTTATTGAAGACAGAAACAAAAAATCGAAACAAAATCTTTATTTGTTTATGCTTTCTAACGTGTGCTCGTTCTCGCCGGCAATTTTATCGCTCGTAGCGGCGTTGTCGCTCGCGATCTAAAACGCATTCTTTCTCGTATACATGATCGCACGCAAGAGAATCCTATAACCGAAATTTGTTTCCTACGCTAAGGCGTCCCTTTCGAAAATATTGTGGGATGTGACATGAAGAATTACTATGATTCTGATAGTAAATTAGTAGAGTTCTTGATCGAGCCAACTAAGACTCGTCCTGTAGAAGTCGAAGATTTTCCTTGATTAAAGGAGATCTATTATCATAGATTAGCAATTGAAGAATAAAATTAAGGCTTATAAAATATATTATGACATAAAGCACCAAAAAGTATAAGATGGGAGAATTCGTACGTGTTAAAGACATGGTCAAACCCGGAGAGAGTAAAAAATTTAAGTCGGGTTTTAAAAGATCTCTTACATGATAAATAAGATATTGCCACATAATCGATACGCTATAAAAGATATCCTTGATTTTCACACCTAGACCGTACAATTCAATTGTATCTCCAGATAGACTCAAGCCATGAATCAGTGGTACCTTAATAAGACTTCCAATGTTGTGAAGATAATTTTAAAATTTAAGTTTGAAATTTTGTATAAGCATCGCATTTCGTTTGTGATTAATAAATAGCTAGTTGCGCACACTATTGCTGTCCTGTAGATTTAAGTGGTGAATCAAGACACAAAACCTGTCTTTTTTTTTAGAATTCATTTATCTCTAATCTGTTCTTTATTTTTGTATAAAAAGAAATTGTCAATTACGTTCGAGACGAATGTCTATTGCAGAATGGCCGAGATGTAAGGAACTATGATGCAAATGATGTGTTTATTTGCTGCAATCAATCAGAGCCTGATCTTTTTTCGCCATTTTTCGGGGGATTTTATTTCAATACGACTACTATGACAGTAAAATTTAATTTCATACATAGTTAATAATCACTTATTTATAGTAATAATTACTTATTTACTTTTTTTACTATTATTTATTATTTTTCACTTAATATTTAATATATTTATTAATCATTTCAAATCATACAATGACGCGAATATATATGTTGCAAAATGGCGAAAAAAGAGGTCAACGCGTTGCTATGCGCATATTTTTTCTTAGTTACGAGTATACCATGTCTACTTGAGCATCACGGAGCATGATGGAATTAGACAAAGTGTTGTATTGCGCATAAATATGGCGACCAATAAAAAATCACTTCTAATGCTAGCACGACTTTTATAAAAAATAAATAAAAATAATAATCATATATAAAAACTATTACAAAACTAAACTAAAAACTAAATATAATATATAAAAACTAGAAAATAAAATCGAATCATCAAACGTTATATTCATGTCAGTTGCAAATAGGAACGCCATTATTTTGCGTATCTTCGGGAATACAGCATCTTGTCTAATAAGAAGGAAACCAAACTCAAGCGGCCCCGAAAAAAATGGGTACGAAACACGGTATCGAAAAAGTGCTGTATGGCAGAACAAATACGAGCGTTCCTATCGGAGAAAACTGTGAACTAGAACATTTTCCAACAGTTCTTATATCGTTGCGAGCGAAATACTCCGTGGTATGTACATACGTGTGACCTGTGATCACGTAACAATCAATATTTCTAACTTTTCCCGCAAGGCGTGATGACATTGGCCCGATTTTCCTTGGGTTTTTCGACACAGTGTTTCGAACCTATTTTCAGACCTTGAGTTTGGTCTCCTTATTACTCCATGCATGGTAAGAAATGATCATAGATATAGTATCTTTAGACCGAGCATTATCAGAAATTTGAAGAATGAGAGGTAGTAGACTTCATGTAGAAAAGGACGCATTCATTTGGCCCAAGTGCATTTTCTCTCGTTTTGTGCATGCGTATAAAATATATCTCTGAGAGAGAGAACGAGGAACTGAAATATAACAGCTTATAAGTCAGATTGGCAAAGAGAGTCTCATATACAGAATAATGGTTTGTCCTTAATGTGTCATATTCCTGATTTAATTCTAAGACAATTTTTCCTTTGCAAAAATATGTCTGAAGCTTGATTTTCAAACTACAAGAAGAAATAGTTAGCGTATCACGAGTCGCGTAGAGGAGACGGAACGGCGCTTACGGTTAGATGAGCGCTTTACGCGCGCATATATATTCCGAACGCATTTTATAAATACACATTTATAAAAACATGTTTCTTCTTACTTTCTTCTCTACCACACAATCTCTTTGTCTTTCACATACTTTAAATATGTTAATTTCATTAAATTATAAATTAGAATGATGAAATTAAAATGAATACTAAACCTCTTTGAGTATTGGATTGTTTTTTAATTATATTGATTAAATTGTTAGAGAAATGTCGTAAAAGAGTAAAATTAGAAAGTAATTATGTGCGATAAGCATTATAAGACTATTGACATACAAATCAAACAATTATTTCAATACGTCGAATTCTAAGAGTGTTTCTTACAATTCGATGCATACAATTCCAAAATACTTGTTAGACTTAATTGTGTATCAATAGGCGTTACAATATTTGTAGCACGCAATTGTTGTCCAATTTCTTACTTTTACAAAAATTTTTTAACAATTTTATCTGCGCTATCGCACTCATAGCATTTGTTACATACTTATGAAAAGTTTTATGAGAAACGTGATCATGTTTCTTAACATTCAAAAAGTTATGAATATTTAAAAATATAAGCCAAATACACTTTAAAAGCTTATTAATATCTTAATTGTTATTATCTTATAAATGTTCAATAACTCCATTTTGTTCTAGTTTCTTGAAACAATCGGAGGAATAAGATCCTCGTAGACAACAGCGTTTTAACACAGAGCGCTGATTGGTGAAAAGCGAGAAGTTTCCGTCGGCATCACCCACGTGATGGTAATTGTAAAGCAAGCGCCTGATTGGAGAAAAAAATGAGAGGAAAAGAAGTTCGAAGAACGGTTAGTCAGAAAGTTAATGAGAGAGTAGAAATATATTGAATCTCTTTGCACGAGAATCTCATGCTTTCTTAGTATTTTAAAATGGCTAGCGGGATATACTTACTTGCGACGGTCATTACTTTTGTGAATGCTACTATCAGGGTGCCGTAACATGAGGAGTAACCTGCGTAAGCGTAATGTGTATATTCTAGTAACTTTAGAATAAGTTATATTTTATTTATTAGAGTTATGTTCCTCTCCAAGGAAGATTTCTCTATATGTTATAGTATATGTTACATATACTATATATTTCGAGTAAAATTTTCCTCGGAGAGGAAGTTTTAAAACGTAGCCTAGAATACCATTTTGAAAGCTAGGATTCACATTGGGCGTATTTCGCGGAAAATTAAAGAAATATAACCAATTGCTGATTAGAATTTCTGTTGTAAATTCTAACAGAAATGCTAAACGAATTTACGATTGATTTTCGTAACCTACGTCTTGAAAAATATTCATGGAGGAATCGGTACTTTTCCATTGTGTATATATGAGCAGATGATTGAATGAATTATTAAAATCGGAAAGTCTTGTGAGAGAGAAAGAGAGAGAGAGAGAGAGAGAGAGAGAGAGAGAGACACACATACCACTCTTAGACTTATTCGACGCGTTGCATGAAACAAAAGAATCTAGCAAAAAAAAACATCGCTCTGTCCTGTGATCCGAGATATTAAGTGTTAAACTGGATACACAATAAAAAGCAGGCAATAGGAACCTATCAGAAAGCGTCCATTCTATTATTCATGGTTTCTGAGAAATTGAAATCTCTTATTCCCTGTTTCTATTGCCTGTGCTTTTTATTATGTTTCCTATTGCCTGTGCTTTTTATTGTGTTTCCAGCTTTAAAGTTGATGACTATTGAGGTTAGGAAATCTGTCATAGAAGCAAAATGAGGTCTATAATTGTATTGTTCCACATGAATTTCGATTGATTTCGACTTTCCACGTGATGCAAAGGGGCGCACGACTTCTATAATTGTACTGTTGCAAAACCCATGTGTATTTTTTCAGAAAGAATAAGCTAAAATAAACCAGAAATTGGATTCGATGCATGGTGGTTCCATCATGTTTCAACGTAAAAAGCATAAAATAACTAGGCAGAAACTAATGTTCAAGAAACGATATGATTGGTCGATTTAAGTTACATTTACGTAGGTTATGTCTTATGTGACGGCATCTTAAGAGCGCAGATGGAGTGGAAATCTATGTCGTATGTTAGCGCCGAAATCCATATAAGAGGCTCCGCACAATAAAAGAAACAGGAAATAAAGAACAAGAATTTCAATCTATCAGAAATCATGTATTGTGGAAACACAGTTTCTGATGAATAATTGAAATTCTTATTCTCTGTTCTTTGTTCCTTCTATTGTGCGAAGCCTTTTAGCATTGAAGTTCAGATTTTCCAACTTTTAAGCGTCGCACGTGAAAGATGTTTTTTTTTAAAAGAAACAAAATAGATTCACATTAGATATACTTATTGTTAGTAAATTAGTTAATTATATATTACAGTAAAATTATTTATACATCTTCAATATACAATAAATGTATTGAAGAAATAAATTTAATTTCAGCAGGTTTTAATAAATATTTGTGGAGTTTGCGAAACTAATGTGAATGAGGCTGAGATAGTTAATCACAATTGCGTGGCTGGGTATTCAAATATTCTTGTGAATAGTAATTCAAGATATTTTCATCCAATGTGATGAGGGCTCATTCAATTAAAAGTATTGATTTCAAAAAGCTCTTGATTTTAAGGTTAAAATTATATATTGAATAAAATTTCTTGAATTTCTTAATTTTATAATGTTTGCATATTCTACCATCCATTAGTAATATTTTATTAATGATGAACACATTTTTTGCTGCAACAAAGCAATACTGTGAATATAATTCTATTTCTCCACGCGAATTTATTATTTTTACAAAAATATTAGATATGGGAAAAAATTCGTGGCATTTTTCCCGTTAGATTAATCATTAAAAAAACGCCATGAACTTTTTCCCATACCTAATATAACGCGTGCAATCTTTTTCATTTGTGCGTTAAAATATCGGCGTCATTTATGATAATCTAACCTTACTCTCATTTGATTTTGAGCGTCAACGCTTGCTGACACTCATCTTTAACTTTTAAGTTTTATCTTGAGGTGTTACGAACCAATCAGAGGATAGCATCTTGAGATATTACTTATGATATAAGAATAATAGGTGATTCCACATGTCAAATCACTGTGATTTTCTTAAGGAAACTCCGCAATTGAATAGCAGGTGGCGCATATGTATAACACTTAACCTTATAAGCCTCGGGAAAAATGTTTTATACATAATTATATAAAATTATATATATATATATATTAAAAAAATTATATATAAATATATAATTATATATAAAACATTTTTTTCGGGACATTTCAAGAGATAGAAATAAGATTAAAGTAAGTGGTAACATAATAAACAATTTTATTATTTATTATAAATAAATAATTTTATGATTTATTAGTACATTTATTACACATGATTGGTGGGACAATTAGGAAAATTGAAAGTTGTGAAAGAGAATATATGCTGTAGATTTTAATCATAAAAAGAAACGCCACTTGAATGACTGTGAATTGAAAAGATTGCAAAAACCATTTAGGTGTCAGACCATTAGTGTCATGTCTTAACTGTCTCAATTTCGTCACAGCTTTTCTGAGTAAAAATGGGGGAGTGGAATCGTCTATTATTCTTACACTGTGCTTAAGATGGTTGATAAGACCATCTTAAGAGAAACTAATTATAGAACTAATTATAAAACTAATTATGAACTAATTATGACCTAGTTTACATCATGCATTTGATACGAGTACTAACTTTCTATTGAATGGTCCTAATTTCGGCGATACGTAAAGATATATATACAATATGTGTATTTGATTAATCATTTTGATGCATATTGTACCAATTTTGTATATCACTCTTTGAATACATCGCTGAAATTAGGACGTTAATAGCGTTTTCGGCCCGACCGGGTTTGCATCAACTTGAATTGGAAAATATTTCGCTATTGGTTGACGTTACTCCACCAATAAGAGAGCACAAATTTACATCAAGGCTCCTGTTTTTGAAAAGAAACGTGTACAAAAGTCTAGGGAAATGGAATATACGTTACGTATACTATAGTATTTTCCTAGAATTTCGCATACATTTCTTTTCAAGAATAAAGGCTCAGGTTGACGCAAACTTGACCGAAAGCGCCATAAAATAATTTAATAGAAAGTTACTAGTTAGTATTAGAGCACTATAATATAAGTATTTGCATCCGCCATTTTTAATCCTTTTGCCAGCATCGCAGCCAATACGGTGGCAAGATTCTAATCCAGCTAACAATCCAGCAGGAAAATAAGCATCGTGTGCTGCAGATTTTAATACATTTTATTAAGTGCACGATGTAAACTAGGCATATGAATACCGGCCTGGGGATCAATCGTGCAACTTTTCCCCTAGGACGGAAATGTGAAAAGTGAAAAGTTTCACGTGAATTCTATGATCATCTATGATTTCGAGGAATCATGTGACTTTCCCAACTGTGAGAATGTGAAATTGTTCACGTAAACTTTTTAGCCAAGGAAAGGCCATGGTGGCGGAAAGGCGGAAATCTAGGGAATTGATAAATATACTTCGGAATTAACATATCTTATCCTCCGACAATTTATCTCAAGGCAGATGTCATTAATAATTGAAGAAGAAGTAATATTGCATTGACAGAAGAGAGGTTATATATATGTATGTATGTATGTATGTATGTATGTATGTATGTATGTATGTATATATATATATATATATATATATATATATATATATAT
>Ga0157364_1004871_pt1 | contig 13523 bp, 4 predicted proteins | sample AttsexASBM2_FD_111476 | JGI IMG/M metagenome (GOLD analysis project Ga0157364, IMG submission 111476) | Fungus gardens microbial communities from leaf cutter ant in Ribeirão Preto, State of São Paulo, Brazil - Atta sexdens ASBM2 | ecosystem: Host-associated > Fungi > Mycelium > Unclassified ... | reverse complement strand
GAACACGAAGAGAATTTTTTCTTAGAGTTTACCCTGAAAATGATAGTCGTGGGACAACATTGTATTTCGAAGAATTTTAATGTAAATCTCTCTCATTCATTAATAAAACTACAATAAAGTATAAAATAAGTTTGATTAATTTTATTGAAGTGTATGATAAAAATCTTTAAAATATTGTATTGTACCACAACTACTATATTTTCAGAATAAATTTTAAAAGAAAATTTTCTCCGTGTATAAACTCAATGAAATCTTAAAATTCAATAAAATATTTAAAAAATCTTTGTGATTTTGAATAATATTAAAAGATACAGCACTGCAAATTGTTTATTATACATATCATTGCATATACAAAATTTGCAAAATAATAAACTCCGATCCATGAAATTTTACAACACATGAAACGTGAGTATGATGTAAATATTGTAAATGAACGAGAGCATTCGCAGGGGTGGAGGACCCCTTTGCGTTCTTCCGACATCTGACCTCAGAGGTGAGAAAAACTAGGTCGTCGACTTCGATACTATGATGACGCAAGAGAGAAAGAGATGTATATACGTATATATAAAATGAGAGAGGAAGAGATGTCGGCAGCCGACTCTGTGAGAGAGCTAATCAGCCAGCAGCATCCAGGGTCGACCTACTTAATGCACGCGAGAAAAGTCCGGCCTTAATTCGATTGGCATGGCATTAATGAATCAGCCGGATGACTAATCTCGCTATATATATGTCATTGATTCGATTCTAGGAAGTAATTCTACTACAGGTTGACGATGACGACGACGACCTCGTATCCCTTCTCATTCATTGATGATGACACTTTGATGCGCGATCGCGTTAACGATTCCCTGGCATTCCTCCATTACTAACAGTAATCAGTAGCATAGCTACTGATCTAGTCAAATCTAGTCTTATTAGCTCTTAAACGAACGAGTACAAAAATGCTAATAAAAATTTATTTTCTTAATGGAACGTAAAACGATTCAATGATTTATGTATTGCACAGAGAGAATAAAATTCTCTCTCTTTTTATTTATATTTCATGTACTGTTAGAACATACATATTTTAACCGCATATCATATCTGTTTCATTAAATAATAGAAAATATAAAATTTTCAGTTCGGGTCGTTAAGATAGAGAAATGTCATATTGAATATTTATTAGATTGTATAATCAACAAAAACTTCTTTTAAAAAATAATCACAGGACGTATAGATCTGTCAAGTTGAATCTTCCTAATAATTAAATTAAATATTAACAAATATAAAGAAATTCGAAAGCTGCTTTCTTTTCTTGAATGTATACGATTGGAATAATATTTGAATAATATGTTAAATTGATAAAGCATTTTCTAAAACTTGTTTTTTATATCCTGGAAATAAATAGACTTGTTTTAAGTCAGTTGACACGATGATGTGTATCATCATAACAAGTTTAACTAATTATTAATTGTAACTGTCAATACAACGTATAATTTACCAAGGCATTATCTTAATTATGTAAATCAAACAGGAAAGTCCCCGTTTAAATAATATACCCATGACATCGCGTTAGATAAAATTCTGTATTGTAGGTAGCGGATTAATATATCAATATTGATTTATGTAAATTTGATACGTCCGTATATTCGTGGAAGGAACGTACAAATACTGGGAATACCAGTAGAAGAGCGACTCTCCCTTTCACAATCGACCCGCATCTATTGGTCCGCTACCAGACATCGGTATCATATGCGTGTGATGAGATATCACGGTGACGCAGTATAACGATACAAATTGAAATACGAACCGGTCCATGTCCCGCGTTCAAGAAACGCACACCGGAAGTGCATTGTCCACATTACCATAGGGGATGTGCTGTTGTGATAAGAGCCCAGCTTCGTTTCACTTCTAGATAAAGTACAGATAATTACGATCGCACACCGTTGCTCTGTATTCTCACGAAGCAAGCGCGCACGCTCTCGCTTGGGAGGCAGAAAATAATTATCAGGTGGATTAATTGGATCGCAATGCAGCGGCAGACGTAGTTATGAGACTTCCTTTCTTCTTCGAATATAAAAATATTTCAAGATAATTTTCCTATGACTTTTAATAGATTCCTTGCATTAAATTCTTAATTGACATCAATAAGAAATTGCGAATAATGTAAAAGTATGAATAATACTGTTAGACAAATTATAATTAATTTATTGAAAAAAATCTTGTATAAATGCAATTTTTATTTAGTCAAACTATTTCTAAGTGATGTTTATCTTTTAGTAACTAGACAAAAAATAGTTAGAAAATTATAATTTTTTTTAACCATTCAAAATTATGATTAAAAAAACTAAATTTTATGTTGCCGACACTATGTATGTCTTTTAAATTAATCAACTATTAATTTAATAAATTAATTAATTTCATAAATTTTAGTATAAAATATATTACAAATTCATAGATTTTTATATGAAAAATCCTTTTCCTGAAATAACTAACATTTATTAAATGGAATATATATATGTAAAAGCGTATTCATTTTTACTTATATAATTATAATTTAAAACGCATCAACGTATCATTTTTATTCCGATTTTTCAATGTGCTGACGCGGAAAAATTTGCTCAGTTAACATTTAACAAATACGTCTAAATTTTTTGTCCCAGATTACCGGAGATTACATAAATGTTCATGGTGTGATTGCGAAAAGCATTAGAAAGTGGGACAACATATCTTATCGCTTTGTGTCAATTAAGGAGTGATAAACAACGCGAAATGCACTTATGGGAAATTCGAGAATGCGACGCGACGGTGTTGGGTTAATTGCGAGTAAAATTCCGCGCATGCAACCGGATGGCGAATCGTCGTGGGCAATCCGGTGGAAGTCGACGCCGTGGTAATTGTGCATCATTAGAGACTCGAGACGAATTCACTCGTGAGTGAAAAACCTGTTTATGCTAAATGAACCTTAAGATGGGGTGTAATTTTAACATGGTTGAATTGAAAAAAACTTTTGTCTCTCAGACCATATTATATTTTTAATAATTTTATTCAACGTAATGCATATTGCAATTATTCACATTCAGAATTTAATAAAATAAGAGCTAGCATGAGTGCTCTGAATAATCGTTTTACATATTCTATATCTTTTCTAGATATATTCTTCTATATATTTTATTATACATTTTTAAAGAATAAAATTTAAAATTATACATATACGATATCGATCTCTCCGAGAGATCGATACACATAAAGTTTGATAACGAATGTGTTAAAACATTATTTATTGTATCGCAGTAATTGAAATATTATTGATATCAATATTGTGTTCCGCCTAAGTAGTTCTTTAAAACACATTATCAAGGTAATAACAGAATATCACAATATCGAGAAATTATTCTAAGTAAATTCTCTGAGCGATCGTTTGGTTGAAGAGATACGAAATCGCGCGGCGAATTACTTCATTCCCAAGACAATAGACAAGTGCGTCGTCTGATTGTGGATGAAAGATTAATTACTGCCGGACTAATTAGTTTTGTGGTTGCAACGGGGATACACGCTCGGGCTGGAAATTTATAGCTCCGGTGCCGCGCGCGCTCCGTCGAGCATAAAACGTGCTCGCAATTAAAAGTAGGTAACCCGGAGGCCTTGTCTGCTCTATTGTCGGCCTGTCCGGGTTAGAGCGCCAACTCTTCCGCAGGTCATTCGTTTTGATTAGCTGTAAACTTAATTGCTTTCTTTCGTAAGTTCACGCGGAAATTTGGCGAACCTTTGTTTCGCCAAAACATCATAAATATTGATTAACGCTAAACCGTGGTTTAACTGATTCTACACTTTTTTATTTTTTGGAGAAACAGGAAAGTGAACAGACATATAGGATTATCACAAATCTCGATTGACTTTGAGTAAAATTTATGAAAACTATAATATAACTCTAATAAATGTGGAAGCGTATTGCAAGCAATGACTTTTTTGTTTGTAAAATTTGATTATTACATAATGTGATTAAGATTTGGCTCGATGTAAATATTCTTCGGTAATTTTCTTGTTCTTTACTTGAAATTATTTGATTCCGATACTGGAACATTTTCAGAATGCTATTTTAGGTGCGGCAATGCGTCTCGTAAAACCGTTCCTACAATGACGAGAGATGTTCAGACGTGTCTCTCTGTTCGTGACATCTTTCCCGAATATTTCTCATGCCTGTTGCGTGAAACTCTCCTCTACTCTCTTGGCAGAAGCCTCTTCTTCGCGCCGTCTCTCAGAACGGAGAGTCGTAATGGCACAATAAATGCGAGTACAACGGAATCCATCGACACGACTTCAGCAGACACGTCTTTCATCTATTTCTCACTCTCTCCGTATTTCAGCTTTATCAGCCATCTCGGCTGCTCTCTCTTTCCTTTCTCTCTGCCTCTGTCTCTCACTTTCTGCGCTATCTACCACATTGTCTTTTCTACCTCGATGCTCTATTGCATTCCCTGCATTATATCCCTCTGTTAGACACCATAACGTACCCCTTAGCTACCGATGCATGTGCACGCGGGATGCATTCGCGCCGCGGAAATGCGGTTGAGCAGTGCAACGACCGGCGAGAATTCCGCGCATGACGCACCGAGAAACTTTGGAGTTCCCAATGGTTAACGTGTCTATGAACTCGTGAAAGTCCTTCATGTTATAGGGAAGCGTGTAATAAGGACAAAGGAAAAAGAGAGAGAGAGTCAGAGAGATAATGCAGCCGATGAGTCAAGTTAATAGAATCGACGAGTCGTTAATAGAACACTGGAAAGTGGCATTGTACATTAATTCAACAATTTTTGTACATTAATTCATGTACAAAATGCATTATCACGATAACATCATGTTGTGACAGTTGGATCGCTGGTAGTTTGCTCAAGTGATTAGATAACATTGGATTAAAATGTTCCTCGTATCGTTTAATGTTCTTCGTTCTTGTTCTGAACTACCGCTGCTTGTGCGTCACATTTAAAAAATATTCAATCGAGAAATGAAAAGCATTTTATATGTATTTGTTAAATCGCTGAAAGGAAATTAGAATATATCTTGTAGTTAGTAATCATCAATCTTTTTATAATATTATCCTACGCATTCGCGTATATTTTCTATTTCTATCTCTGCGCTCTATTTTTCTCGGACTTTAATTTAAAAGTATGTTGGAAAATGATAAGAGGAGTAGCGCTCTGTCTCACATTCCTTGTTATACGTAGCGTCGCGAGACGATATTCAAGATATTTCGCGTCTTAATATTTTACGTGACAAGAAGGTAATGTCGGGAAGACGGGCGAATTAAGGCTAACATCATCCGAGTACGACAGCGATGTCGGTTTGAAAAGCGTCGCTGGTACGGCAATTGCCACGCGGCTGACGTGATGCGTGCCGAGATTAATGCAACTTTGTGACAATGCGCGTCGTCTCCGTTCGCGTTAATTACACGCTACTTAATATACATTACTAAATCAACATGCGAATGCTCGTCCCAGTCTTTATTTACATTCGTCATTTTCAGTTTCATGTTACAATCGTTAATCTGCGCTGTCATAAATTTCTCGTATAATTCGACAGTAGAATAATTATTTAGAAAAAATTATTTATTTATTTAAGAAAAAAATTATAAGGAATATCTGCAATTTTATTACAGTTTAGTACATAAATTTATAAATTCACGTGATTTGAAGTTAATGAAAATTTTATTTTACTTATTATTAAATATTTATTAATGTTATAGGGATAATTGTGTTTAAAATTTTTATATCAATATATTCGTTGCATTCACACGAATGTATCTTACTTATTAGAAGAAACAAAGTAACAGATCATATCTTCGAATAAATTAATTGATAAATTGCGTTAATTATGTCAGGGAGAGAATTAATAGAAAAGGCACGCTTGTTCTGACATGTCCGAAACTCGGCTGTAATTATCTCTCCAATTAAGCGTATGACGTTGTTCACGAAAACAAGTGTCGGCCGGCTGCATGTGGGATACAGAAATGCCAGACGCGTGACTACTCACGTAGTAGCGTAATTATTACGAGGGACATGAATGGCTGTAATGAGAGATGGCGTCATTTCCATCAGCAAACGGCCGGCACTTGTGGAGAAATCGAGAGGACGAGCACTCACGGACGGATTCACTCACTTTCTCGTAGTCGTCTCTGTTTCGCGGATATTCAATCATTCATGAATCACAGCGCATGATTAATGGTGAGCGAACATGAGCGGATCGGATTTGACCCAACGAGATCTGTAAGCTCGCTAGTTTAATTCCTCGTTGAATATCGGATTATTCTCGTTAAAGATTAATATGTTGTAAATATTATACTTTAATGGCACATTTAACTATGAAATTGTAAAAGAAGGAATTTATTTTTATTTTATAAGAAAGCCAAAATAGAAATTCTAATTTATTGATTTATAATTATTTTTGTTTTTCACATTTTTTACGTTTTTAAATTTTAATTACAGAAAACAGAATGTGATTTTGATAAATTAAGGAAGAAAAAGTAATATTTTTCATGACGACTTAGATCATGACGACTCGGTATTCATAAATCCTTCTTATTCTTAGACCATCTTACGTAATATTAATTAAAATAAAATATTTTAAGACGACTCTGTCGATTTATGTTATAACATCTTAAGATAGTAATTAAAAGATAATCTTAAATATAAAAAACTTAGAATCTAAATTGAATGCCAAGTTTAATTTTTCTCAATTTATTAAAATTTATAACTTTGTTTTTTCAGAATGCTAAATTACATCGAAAATTTGATATTAGATAAAATATAATTAATTTGCGTAATATATTTTTTCATTCCAAATAATGTAAAATTTATTCATATAAATGTTGAATTTAATATGCAATAATAATTCATTTATCAAAATTAATTTAAAATGTACGAAAATGTATAGATATTCAGCATAAATGTATTGTATAAAACAATTAAATTATTTCAAAGCGTCAACAAATCAGTCGTTGACTCGACGTGCCAACAATTTGTTAATGTTTTTGAAATCAATTTGTTAACGTTGTTTTTGAAAACAACGAACGCTGTTGCGTATTTAAGGCTATCATACGCACGGCAACACTCGATCGAATAAGTAACGATGCAAACCTATTATTTCGCACTACCTCTTGAGATATTATCACATTATGATTCCGAATACGAGCACCTACGATTAATTAGCAATTAGACGTTATTAACTGCTGTGATTAATGACTTGACTGCATTTGAAACGATAATTATTTATCAAAAAACGAGCATTTATATTACGCAATATACTCATTTATACAGTTCAAATATATAGTTAAAAGAATCGGAAGTGATATGATGTCTGAATTACTATTTTTTTATTATAACATTTACGGACTATAATTGTTTTTTAAATAGTACTTGATTTTATATACATCTCACTTTGATTTTGCGGTTTAATTACTGAAATGTAATCCAGAGCCTGAGTGTGAAATAATACGCGAAATGCTGTAATTGAAGAATAACAGTAATAAATTAACAGTATGCTTGGTACTCATTTTTTAAAGTTACGGATAATTAAATTAAAATGCAATTAAAATTGAATTACACGGTATTTCGCGAGCGATAAATTTTCCCATGGATATAATCTTGAAGATGTGTGGGAGTGTTCGGTATTATGGAAAGTTCAGTAACTCACGGGAAACATACTCGTCGCCGCCAATTTAACTGAATAAATGAACCACATATGATTTATCGCGACGCGCATTAATTTTTAAGTACTGTTCAAGATAAATCAGACTGAAATATTTTTCTAAGGCCTAATCGATTAATTCGAATCGATTGCGCCGATATGCTGATGAAATAGAATCTAATTGAAACATTTCTGAGCAAAGGTTCTTACGTCAAATACATCATAGCATGAAACTTTTAAGTTTTACTTGAAATTACGTGTTCCAATTTATTCGAAATGCAAACTCATTCATTGTAACTATTAGGTATTATCGTTGACTATATAAACGGAAATGTGTGCCGTAAAATATCGTGCAAAACATTCTTACTGATAATCAATTTACGCGCGATTGTAATTATTCGCGCGTATTTTTCACAAGTGTCATGTGAGTGCAATGCGAGGAGAAGGCTTTCAACATCCTGACATTCTGAAAAGAGGAAATCTAGAAAAAGCAAACGCCGGCGGAGCAATCTTGTCATGAATATTATTTCTTGTATTTTATATACATTTTTATGTATATTATATATTGTGTATTGTACGCTCTCCAACGTATATTATTAAATAATGTACATTTTATCATGTTATTCTTGATCATTGAAAAGCATCTCATTCAATTGCTCGTTAATCTTACGTATATTCAGGTTAATCGGTTAATGATTATTTTGCGTTGCAGAATTAAAACGGAATCGGCGATAGACATGAATCGCGAGAATTATTTATGATGTAAATTATGACCGATTTTCATAGTAATCTTCAATACGCGAGTAGGTATTTGTAGCCAATTGTCGAATGGCAAGCATCATCACTTTCTCGTGCTTGAAGTCCTCGAATATTCACGATCACGCTATTATTAATGGAAAATTATTCGTGAATTAATTTCGCTTACTGGTACTCGGCTTAGTCTGAATCGCCAACGAGTTTGTATATCTCGATATACACGAATTATACGAGCTGTCTCCCAAGCTTGTGGGATTTTCGAATTTTCTACGATTGATGTATTAGCAGCGAATGTTTAAATCGTTAAACATTCACATAGATTAATCGAGAAAAAACATATACGTTATAATTAATGAATTAATATTAAAAAGAAAAGATGAAGAGAGAAATCATTTATTTAACTAATTATTTAATATTAAAAGATTTTAATTTAATATTCAATCTGATTTTGAAAGAAGATTTTATTATCGAGAACAATCATATGAGTATTTTGTTCTATTTTAATAGGAAATTAACGAAATCGTAGGCGAACGCAGAGGCAGATGGTAATGTCTGAATCGAATTAGAATGCACTTTTTTTGCAAACGTTTCGTCAATATTCTTGATTACAAGCGGATGTTTATAACGATATGGTATTATAGCGTAGGATTATGAGCTAATGAATTTCTCGCGCTCCAATCAGGTCATGCATTGGGGAAGTAATAAAGTTGTAAATCTTGGGTTATCGGTTCGTTTCTACGTAGTTAATTCTCTGAAGGGAGAGGTGTGTTTCATCACACTTGACAAACAGGCTTATCGTAATGTAATCGATACAGATGTTCGAACGGTCGTCACGTAAATTTCACGGTCTTCGATCATTGTAATAAATCGGAGATCCAGATAATCAATGAAGTTACATTTTTTATACAATATAAACTTGTCATCACATTTATTTATTTTTTTTAAATATCTTTAAAATCTATAATATCAACAATATTAATTTTTATACTTTTTTTGTTCGATTTTATTACATTTCAATTCAATAAATTGCTACAAAATGTTAATAAAATAAATTTTGTAAAATTTTGTTAAACGAATTTCAATTAAATTTTGTTTAAATTTTCCGTAAAAATAAATTGGAAACATATATGATTTTGATATTTATTAATATTTCATAAAATGTGTAACTATATGTTATGAGAAATGTATATGTAACGCTATTTCGAATTTTTAAAATATTCAAATAAATTTGATATTTTAAAATAATATTTTGGCATAAAGTGAATTATTGCATAAATCTTTCATTAATAGATAATAATATTTATCTTTTAGAAATCGTGCAAATTCTGATTCTTGATCTTTGACTCTCTTGATCACGTTTGTTTTTTACGTGATTCATTTATGCAATAGCGGCTCGTAAGTCTCTTGAACATTCGTGACGCTGTACATTTCTTGCAAAGATAATAAATTGCTTGATTGCCTTCTATCAAGGATAATAACCCATGTTAAACAACTTATTAGAACCTTGATCTTCTTTATACTTTAATAACAAAATTTAGATTATTAGATCCTTTGAAATTACAGCGTGCAAATATTAGTACGTCAATAAAATTAAATCTTCATTGAATTACTAATTAAATAATAATTGGGAGTACATCGCGTAAACAAATTACGTTTTAACATATTGTATTAATTACCTAAAGATTATTGTAATTTGTATAATAATAATCAATTTCTACACTCTAAAAAAATATCAGTGTGGATAAAAAAATATCAGTTTAGATCATGCGCTATTTATATAATTCTTATCATATTAGTGTTAATATTAACAATACAGTGAGAATTATATATGTAGATATCTCATGGTGTTAAATCCATATAAATATTTTTTAGAGTGTATGATATATATATTTTTGATATATCTATAATATTTCTGTAATATTAATGATAGTATTAATGATAATAATTTCTAATAATATTTTACCTATTCTTTCTCTACGAAAAACTATCAGTTTATTATTCCGTTTCCAATGTTCATTACAGTTAACTCATGGATTATGCAACATAAAGTGGAACATAACCAACGTATATTTGCCGTGCTATAATTGCAGAGGGATAGTATATATAACCATCAAATAAGCACGTAGCGAGAAAGCAGCTTATAATCCTTCGTGTTTTCACTGATTATCGTGACGATCATCAGGATCACTTCGAAACAGTCAAAGATTTCTCAACCGGTGCATTCTGTTGCTTTAATCGTGATCATATGCGTCATATAACTTTGTTTGAACGGACTACTCTATTTCGAAATGAAATGACGTCGTTAAGAAGTCATGCGTAACCTAGATCCTGAAGAGGATCTCTCTTCTTCGAATATTATTTTACTTATCCACTTCGATATCGAGTTATTCTTACTCGAAAACTCGTTACACTCCGATAAACACATATCGTGTACTCCCTCTGAAAAATTCGTTTCGCTCCGATAAATATCGATGTAAAATGGGTTGCGATACATGAATGGGGATACGCAGACGATCCCTTCAAAAATTCTTTCCGGGAGAGTTGTAAAAAAATTATTTTGCGTTTGTTGATAAAAACAAAATAGGGGTAAAAACGAGTAAAAACAATTGGAAGTAGTATAATTAAATAAATTAAATTTAAAAATTTTTTCCTCTGCATATTATAGGAAAATTAAAAGTATAAAAAAATTGCAAAAAATATTTTTGATACTTGACATTGTTTTGCTCTTTAAATTCATATTTAATAAACTAATGTAACCATTATAATTTTCTCTTAATACATTTGCTCTTCTGCATCGTACACATATAAAGCTTAAATTAGAGAGAATAATACAAGCTTAACGAATGAAAAATAAAATTTTTCTTATATTCTATTAAATTATAATATAACGTTTATGTATATTCAGTATCATATCGTATAAAATTTCAATCTATTAGGGTAAGTTGTGAATAAGTCCTAAAAGGTCAAAAGGTGCTCGTGAATACGATCCATGAATACGATCTGTGCTGTAAACGACTATGCAAATTTTATTTCACGATTATTACGGATTCAAGGATCCTTCTTGTACCATCCCGCGCAAACAGCACTCGTCACAAATATGATCGTATCGATAAACTCTGAGACACTTTTGCACTCTCGTCCTCTCTCTGGTATCCCACACAATAGATACTTCAGTACTCTCATTTGCGCGCGAATAAAACGAATAGGAACTCTGCTTTGAACGTTACGCGAGTTCTCGATACACGGTATCGACACGCAAACGCGTCGCATGCAATCTTGAACCGTCTCCGAGGCGCCAGGATTCTCGCGGACGAGAATTATCCTTGGATGAGCCTTGGAACTCAGTAGTTTTCCGAGTCGAGCGGATGCACGCAATTGAGACAACACGATCACGACAAGAAGCCGACATATCGTCACACGGTGGGGAAATCGAGAGTAACTTGAAATCGCTTTCTTCCAGGCTTACGGACAATTCCAGTGATAGATTAACGTACACGATCCTGCGAGATGTTGATCGTCACGTTCTAATTCTGCCACTCGCACGCGATTCTGCAAACAGGCAGATAGGTAGATTCATCGGGATTCCCGTAGCCTTTTGTACGAGCGGACTAAACGTCCAGGATGAACGGCGAGCTGGAAATTCATTTGCCTTTCGCACGGCACATCGCAGACAATAGCCCTAACCACTTGTTTGTGAAGATCCCCTCATTCGATTCAACTGCCTCCTTTAAATCATCGAGTCGATAAAGACGATCTTTTCTCTGTCTAGTGAACAATACTCATTCTGGATTCCTGTAAATTTGACGCGATAAAAATCTTGAATAGAACTTTGTCCGACAGCTCCTTTTTATTGAATTTTGCAACTGCGCAATTTGCTGCATGAAACATGATCAACGTTTCATACGCGATAAAACTTGTTATCTTTTATATAAAATTTATCTTTCGTGACACACGCGCCGTATCAAGAATAAACATGATAGCTCTATTTTCATCATCATTATCTATAAAACGACTTATTTCAATTAATCTTAATGTATTGTAAGTCGTGTATGTCTCTGTAAAGTATGTAATTCTTGTTATCTGCTTATCAGTTTAAGAATTCATAATTCGAATTTATTGATGCTTTTAACGGTGATCCATAATGTTCTAGCTGGAGAGTCAGATGAGATGAAAGAAAAAGTGTCCGGTACTTGATTTACCCACTTTCTCCACACGTGTTAGAAATCACGAGATCGTATTGCCATGTAGAAATGTCAAATCGGAGCACGTGCTACATGCCGTGCCCGATGAACGAGAGATTTCATCAGGATGCGAATGTCTTGGCGTGCGTCTCATTCATGTTGAGAGGCCATCACGTAATCGATCATAATTTCGTTGCTGCTTACATCTTGCATTTATTTCCGACGGAAGAGAGGAAACGTTATGCTAATTCACGATCAATAGATAGCGCCGGTTGTTACGTAAATATCCATTTTATGTATTGTACTATTATACGAAAGTTTACATTGCATTGAGCATGTTTTCACGCATCTTTATCGAGTGATTTCAGCTTCTATCATAAGAAAGATCCTCTCACGTGTATCAATATGGCTGAGGATTGAAAAAAGCTATCGTTACGTTACGCTTTTTACTCGATCAAAAGACAGGGTTTGCTAATACGTTGCTGTTATAGTTAATAAAAAATTTCCTGAAAATAGCGCGAGACGGATTCGCCCGGCAAATCGCTCATTCCGAGTTTCGCAGTTTTGTTGAAACGCGAATGATCGTTCGGTATACATCGCTGAAGTTACAAATATTATAATAAAAACAAACTATTTTTTTGCGGATCTTCATAAATTCTTTCAATTAATAATAATTCTTTGATTCATTTTAGAAGCAATTAGATGAAGTGAACAAGGTCTTCGTTTATTTACATACTCTCTAAATCTGAATCAGTGGATAACCACTGATATCAGTGCCAAGTATACCACTGGTAATCAATGAATTAAATGTGAGATCCCTATTCCTAATTTTTATTATGTGATCTAACAAAATTTGTTTTAATGTTTAAATTCAATGAATATGGTATTGGAAGATTGAAATTAATATGCAAATTATATTAGTAT
>Ga0157364_1004870_pt1 | contig 13523 bp, 8 predicted proteins | sample AttsexASBM2_FD_111476 | JGI IMG/M metagenome (GOLD analysis project Ga0157364, IMG submission 111476) | Fungus gardens microbial communities from leaf cutter ant in Ribeirão Preto, State of São Paulo, Brazil - Atta sexdens ASBM2 | ecosystem: Host-associated > Fungi > Mycelium > Unclassified ... | reverse complement strand
TGAGGGTGTGGGTGTGTGTGTGTGTGTGTGTGTGTGTGTGTGTGTGTGTGTGTGTGTGTGTGTGTGTGTGTGTGTGTGTGTGTGTGTGAACAAGAGAATGAGAGAGATGGAGAGACAGATACGATAGTAAGAACGGCATCAGTAAAAACGAGAAAAAGGGCTTAAACGAAAAAATAGCGGGTAAAAGACATAAAAAACTGTGTAATATAAAGCTAAGAGAAATAGTAAAAAAAAAACGCAGAGGAAAAGAACAAAGCGATCAGAGAATATAAAAATATATGTAGCATATAAAATATTCAGCAAGAAAACAAAGATATATTATCAAATAAAAAAAAGTATCCACTCGTCTTACCTGAATAATTATTTAATAAAACCGAATTCGTAAAACATCGCGCGAAAGGGTCCATCCGGGACCACCTTAAATTTCCCTCGCGCTCGGCCGCGTCCTAAATTTCGGTCGAACCTTAGAAGCGTATTTACAGCGGAAACTCGGCGGAACCGGCCAGTTCGGCTTTAACTTCCGGAACGACGCGAGCGGAAAGCGAGCTGTTTATTTCGCGGCGGTGTTTTACAAGAGGATAAAGCAACGAGTAGGAAAGGGCGGAACGAACTCCTGTAATTACCAGAGGGAGAGGAGGGAAAGGAACCAAGATGGTAGGTCGCGGCTGTTGTTCTCTTTAAAGCAGATTAGCGTTCGCGTGAAATCCGATACTTGATAACCGATAATACACAGTGTCCAATAGAATTCAGATTAGTGGACGTTTAAATTAATATACGTCATAGAAAGATAATTTTCAATTTTGTAATCAAGTTTTAATTTTTCAATTTTATATTTGCTTCATGAAATGATTGCAATTATCAAATACACTAACTAACGCATTGATAATCGATCAATGAATATTATGGAGATAAAAAAACTATAATTTTTTAAAATTATATAACTAGAGATAGAGCTGTAAAAGTCAAAACTCAATTAAAAGTAATGAAAGTAATAAAACCTCGTACAAAATATGATATCGTGATCATGAAAACGTTTCGGTTTCGCTATGAGTATTAATATCTCTTATTTATCTCTCACACTTTTGGACCGTTCCCTTGATGAACTTTTGGGAATGTTTCATTTGGAGGAACACTCACCATGGTTTGTTTGAGAGTGAGAGCTAATCATTTACATTTTGTATTCCCACACTGATAATGATTTAAAGTGCAGTGCCGAAACGTTCGTAATCATGGCATTGTATTTACAAGGTTTTATTAAAGACAATTGTTCTTAAATAATTTGTGAATCATTAACTCGTTTTAATTCTTACAGCCCTATCTTTTGTTGTTGATTATTATTTTATATTTGAATGTCTTTATATTTTAATTTACATTTCTTATTTTTATTGCATTATTGTATATATAAAAATAATAAAATGAAGATTGCAATCGCTCACTCTATAGAACGTAATCCTTAAAAGGAAAATAAAGAAAGTTAAAGACGAAACGAGTTCATACTGGCAGGAAAGTAGATGAGAAATGAGAAAAATCTTCCTTCGATTTTCTCGATAGAATCGGGAGTCATTTAGCCTGGGATCGCGTGTCTTCGTAATGTTTCCCATTTCGGTCTTTACGGTACTTTCAAAGATCCCGTTATTCTCGACTGCCTAGGATACTCTGTCCTAAAAAATTTGATTGCCAGGGATAGGTATCCCTATATTCTATCGCACAGAGTAGTAGTGTCCATTGCATGTAATTCGACTCGGACATTCATATAACACTATTCCGGAGAGATTCAAACGGAGCGGATGACGATTTCTGTTATATATTAGCGCTCGTAAAAAAACACGGCTGAAATTTAAGGGATGTGAGGATACGGAAAATTTCTGGTAAAACGATGGGATCAAAAGAATAGGAAAAGAGAGAGAGAAAAAGATAAAGAGATAAGAAGGGCACAGGAGAGATCCGTATTAATACTTATGAAGATGAAGGTAGGAGAAAGAGAGCAGGGGAGAGACGATGGAGTCCAAGGGAATGATAGCGAAAGAAATAAGACCATCGATAAGAAGTGGCGACTATCAAAGGAATAAAGGAACCGCGGGAGGAAAGGTCTATGCTATCTCGGCAAAGAAGTCCCTCGTAAAGAGGATTGGTAGGTGGAGGATAGGTACGAAGGAGAAAGATATCGGTGAGGAGAAAAAAAAAGAGGCAGAAAGGATCTGAAGGAATGAGGATCATTTCTGCATTATCTAGAAACGTGATGAATAAAGAGAGAGCGATATCTTCTCTTTTTTTTTTTCATTCTTTTTTCCTCTTGCATGTCAACAACACTGTGATAGTTTAATATGTACGAGTTCGCGAAATTGTTGAATAAAGCTGCTGGCGGAAAAAAACGCGTCTCTCGTTTACATGTAAACGCTTTCTAAGAAGAGAAAGAGAGAGATTGAAGACACTCGTTATAAAGACGTGGGTTTATAGTGAGAAGCTGTGACGCTTCCTCTTGAAGAGTCGTCTTGTATTTTTTTCCAGAACTAGAAGTACGAAATACTCGGTTAATTACATGAATTTTCTACTTCAATCTCAAAAAGAAAAGATGATGATTTACTAAACTGGACAATTTTTTAAACTGGACAGCTAAGCGATAATAAAGCCATTTTACATCTAAATTAAAATAAGCAAAAACGAGAAAAGTTACGTTCATGTAATTTCTACCGTCGTGCGATAATTCGTTTGTAATACAATCGTGTTGCATCATATGTATCATGTTATAATATATTAAACAAGAGAATTAATCGTTCACCTATCGGTAACATAAATTCCAATCGAGTCAATGACCAATTTCTATGAATAATAATAATATCATAATTAAATTAATAGAATGTAATCAAAATTAATTAATATTAGGTATTCATTTAGAAGATAATGGAAATACGCCGCAAAGAGAAGAACGAGAGCGAGCGAGAGAGAGAGAGAGAGAGAGAGAGAAGCGAATACAAATAAAATTAACTTCCTATGAACACGAAATTGGCAATATCCGCGTGATCGGATGATAATCTTGCCACAATCTCATGATAGTTGCTCTTAACATTCTCGCAACGCAGTTACCATTTCTCTTTAGTTTTCTTGTTTCCAGCTGTTTACACTGCTGTGTGCATATATAGAACAAGATAAGAGCGGAAACTCATATCTATACTAACTCGCGCGAAAAGTTCCTTGGGAAACGAAGTAGAAGCGCAAAATAAGAATAATGAGACGCGACGTGCCGCACATCGAAGGGCGTAAAGAAAAGAGGGGAAAATAAGAGAGAGAAAGAGAGGGGAGGGGGAGGGGGAGAAAGCCGCAAAAGAAAAAGTTTCCGGAAGGCTGGAAGGAAGTCCGTGAAGCAAAAGAAAGGTAGCAACACATCACGCGACAGTGGAAAAGCAGCGTGCCGCGCGGAAGAGAATCGTATTTGTATCATCCGCGAGAAGCGCGATGTAAAAAGAGGAGCGTAGGAAAGTGCAAGAAAGAGGGGAAGGGGGGGGGAAGGAAGGGAATCATATTTTCGCGGCAGACCACGACTCTTTTAATATAAAATTGGAACGTGTTATGCAACTTTTACTCACTGTGTTTACCAGGGAACCGAGAAAAGCAACTCGAAAATTTCAACGAGTAGAGGAGATAGGATTTTCTTTAGTGCGTGCCCGAAATCCGACAAAATGTCAGTTGTTTCTACGTCGCGGGGAAAAAGATCGCGTTTGTATCATCTCGCGAAGAGCGCGGAATATATTCGTAGAATATATCGTAGAATATATCTCGTAATAGTTTTATATAAATACAACGAAAAAATATTGTTATAATACAGAGCCGCTTAAGCGTCCTATTTTTCTTTTGGTTACCCCTTTTTGAATATGAAATAAAAAGCAATGAGAAACAGAAGTCTCTCGAGCGGCTCAAGTAAAATAACGAGAATGAGAATAACCGTTAGAAGGTGAAAGGTATTAGAGAAAAGAGATGAAGTGTCTCTTTTCTTCGAAGAAAGCATCTTCTCATTCTCACCGAAGACGAGAAAGAAAAGTGCGAGAGAGAGAGACGGAGGAAAAAGCAGGAGATCGTATCCGCATTATCTGCAAATGACGTGGGCAAAAAGGAGGACGGGAAGGAACGGATGGACGGAAATGTCGGAGGCGGGAAACGTGTAATCCGCAAGAACCGTTTTAATACGAAATTATTGTCGTTCTCGCTGGCTGGCGCGCGCACTTCGAGAATGAGGCTCTCGTTCCTTTTCTGCTCCTCTCTCGTCCTTAAGCCCAAAACGGTACCGATGCGCCATGATATAATCGCGTTTTAGTACTCACTCTCCCCCGAGTATAGCCAAGTCCATCCCCTACCGTTCTACCCGGTATTCTAGTTGTCCTTTTTATTCCAATAGCGCGGCGGCGATGCAGTACCAGCCGGCGGCGGGTTTTCGAGACTTTACGATTTGGACTTCGTTTAAGAAGATTAGGTTTACACGGATCTTAGTTTTACTTGAATTTACGAAATCGCATCCCACAAGAGATAGGTACCTACTCACGCTCGGTCCTCCGGGCTTTTATTTCAGTTTAAAACGGCAAGTCCAAGCAAGACCTCTTAGTTACAAAAGGATGATATGAGAGGGAAAGAGAGAAGAACGTGATAAGAAGGAAAGAGGATATAGCTATAGCATGAAACAAAAAAATAATACATTGCGACTGATAATTATTTCGAAACATTTATTTTTGCGAAAAGCGATAAACGACAGGAAAATGGTACTGGAAGGTGACGTTGTCATTATCCGATGCAAGAGACAAGTGCTGAAACCATCGCGGATGTTAGCGGATTTAGAAGAGATTAGACTCGCCAGAATATTAATTCTCTTACCGATAAAATTGTGAAATCACGTTATGGAAATTTACGATGCGAACTTTCCCGAGTCGATGAAACTTTCAGAAGCAGTGACTCGTTTAGCACAACAAAATTTGTAATACGTTATTTAATAATGAGTTTATACAGTTTTCATTGAATGTAACCATCTGAATTACTATTATATATAAAATACGTAAAATAAAATAACATTTCTGTAAGATTCGGAGTGCTTTGTAATAAAATTTTTATGTATTTTTAATAGCTTTCTCTCCTTTTTGCATAAATTCTGTATCTGATATTTATATATTTATAGCAAAGATATATTTACTTTTAAAAAAACTGACAATAATATCAATTGTACATACAAACGTTTATGTATTTTATTCGATCGACAAACGAGAAATGTAAGAGTGATCTGATACTTAAGATTCGACTTTGTGCTAACAACATCAAGTTTCCCTTTGTAAAATACGGAAATAACATTTGAAGATAAGACTCGTTCTACGGTTTGAGGAATATGCGCGGAAAATAGGATTCCATTTATGCGATTTCAACGGTCCTCAAGAACACATCTGTCACATGTAACGAGAACGCAGTATGCTTTGCTAAGCTCATATCTCGTTCTTTATGCACTTATTCTTACGCGTCCCCTTCTTAACTCGTTTTCTTTCGGCCAATGGTGCAAGATCGTATTGTGAACGCGAAGAATAAAATCTCAGAAAATCCTTGAAAAATCCTTGGAAAACGTAATCTCGAGGTTAAATTTTTTTCCCGCATCTTAAAAAGTTATTTATTTTTTTATAAGTGAAATTTAGATTTCTCTCTTTCTCTCTCTCTCATTTTTCCTTCCTTTCCGTATAAATGTTATATACTGTAAAACACATTTTTCGCATAAAAATACATTAATAGGATTACAATGCAAATATAAGCCACATTTATAAAAAAAATATGAATGTAAAGGTAACGACAGTTATTTAAGTTTATGAAACTTTTATTTAATGTAGAGATGTCACTTTTAAAGATTACAAATACGGTGTAATTTCTTTCGCCTTGATTTTGAAGTAAAATCTCTCTCGCAATTAAATAAAATATTTGGCGAATAAGGAATCGTGGAAGAACTGCTATTTAATGCTTAAATAATACTAAATAATGCTTAAAAAGAAGAATTAAGGCATAAGGTCGCAGTTATAGTACTATCTTAATGCTAATCAGGATGAGTTTCGCACGAATTTACGAAATCGCGTCCCGAGGATTTGCAACAAGTTTCATGCGAATTCAATATTAAATGTCAATTATTAAACGTGATAAATTATTAATACGATTAATTTCCGAATTAGTTTCATCATTTCTTTTTTCAAGTATTTATATAATATAATTTTAACACAGTATCAGTAAAATAATTAATAATTAACTGAGAATAGTAACAATTAACGAACAATATTAAACATGTAACAATCATTGCATCAAAATGTTACAATTATTAATGTTAAATAATGTTGTATTTATTATTAGCTACATAAAATAATCATAAAGGTATTATTAGATATTAGATAGGTATAGATATGGTATTACACTATGATCGGATTTCATGATTAAATCAAAAGAACGCGGACGTGCATTCGGATCTTTCGATTCAACGAGAAGTAGAAACGTCGCAGTTCCGAACATTCGTCCCGCTGACACGGGTCTGACTCGTTGATTTTGCATAATTCAGAAGGCATCGATCGTACGCAGTTACGATTCCTCTCCTTTTATTGCCGACCTTATCTCTCATCCACCTTTCTAACTTTCGTTCATCTCGTGGATATCGGCGCCGTGACGACTCACAGATATGAAATCTAACCTGCCCGTGTGAGAACACGCCAGCACTTTCGCCAGGCGTGCTCCCGAGGTGGAAAAAGAAAAAAAATCCGCCGTGAAAAGGGAGTTATTATATTATGGGGCGTCAGAGCTTGATAGTTGACCCGCATTGTAATGAGTGAAATTAAGTTAACGCGAAAGCGAACAAAAAGGAATTAATAAAAAGGAATGAATAAAAAAGAAAAGAGCGATGATTATCATTTCGCGTGAATTAAATGTTAATGTAAAGATATACGGTGAAGCTTTTACATTATCGCGAAGGTTCGACAGCGCGTAATGATAATTCACCGAGAAAAATCTGATCGACATCAATATTCCGTCAAAAGCAGTCGCGTCGAGAAGAGTCTACAATTGAATGTCATCCACACTGTACGCTATCATCCGACTCAAAATCTCCGGTGATTGCGCGCGTCCATTCCGTCGTAGTTGCGTTAGCGTGTTACGTGACGGAGTTTGATTCTATACAGAGAGATATTTCCGACCGTTAAGAGAAGGATGTGAAAGGAATAGAAGGGATGGTAGATGGCTGTGGAATCGTCGTCGCTTTAATTTTCTTCGAGAGAATACAACAACCCTCTCATCTGGGTGGACTGGCGCGAAATGAGATCGAGATTTTGGACGATTGGTACCCTCCACGATTTTTTCTCCCCGACAAACAGCGGGTTGCTATAAAGAAGAGAATTAAACTACCGAGTTTTCACGTGGAAACTTTCGTTGTTTTCTACTCCTCTTTCCTTTCTTTCCTCTTATTCCCTTTCTTTTTTCATTTTTTTTCCTTTTTCAGCGTACTTCCTTTCTCTAAGTTTCACCCTCCGGGACCTGCTCTGTCTATTTTATCCACAGGATAGTCGATCGACATTGAGCCGCGTTTGCCTTTCTTCTTTCCGCTCCCTTATCCTTTGTTTTTCCTTTTGTTTTCCGTGCTATCCTGTTTTTCTCGTTTCATGAACGTTTGCAAAGTACCGTTCACCGCAACTTATCCATCTTTCTTACCCTTGCGAACTTCTAACCAGCGACTGGTTCCCGCCCCCAATTAAAGGGGCATACCAAGAAATTTTCCGCAAGAGGTTTTCCTATCTTTCTGTACTTCCTTTTGGCTTTTACAGTATTTCACGGGTTTTACTGTTTCCTTTTGAAAACGAGCATTCTTCAGAAATTAACGATTCCTTAAGGAATCTTCGCGACGGTTTCTTTGATCTCTTGATGGCAAAACCAAAGCGTGCTTCAATATTCATCCAACGTGCCAATGCATTGTTAATAACGTAAAATATACTTTAAAGATAACAAAAGTCTGTGAAATATAATAATCAAACGTATAACAATATTATAGAATTTAATTTAAAATTATTAATTGTGATATATGTGGAGAAATGATTTGATTGTAAGAAAAACTGGAAACTTTATAAGAATTTATATATTTTAACATATAAAATAAGGAAAAAAAGAAAAATTTTTTGTAAAATAAATAAGGCGGAAAATTATATTAAAAACTAATATCTTTCTATAATATTATTAAATTAATTAATATTGTTAAATATTGTTAAATAGATTGCTGAATAATACTTATTATTTTGCAAAATATTTATATATTATAAATTGACGTTTTTATTAATTACACTAAATCTCTCCGATTCTTCCTATCAAGTTCATAAAAGTGGAGATTAGAGATGTATATTTAAATGAGTGGATAAATTTAAAAGTTACAAAAATATATATGTATATGCAGAGAAATTTTTATTTTTATTTTGAATGAAAAAAAGGAAATCATTGCCATAGCTAAAAAGTCATTAAAATTTTCGATCAATTTTAATCTTATTTCGTTTTGATTTTCTCCTAATAAGCTAGAAAAACGTGGAATGCATTTTTCACAATACAGCTGAATTTTTCATATGTTTCACTCTTTGACAAGTTGCTTTTCTGAAGGAGCGCAGGCCATTTCGAACACGCGCACGTTTCTTCCAATTTCAACAATTCAACAGCAAAATTCGTCAAAAGATCGATGTCATTTTTCCAAGCGTTCCACAATTTTCCTTTCATTCCCATCATTCTCGCGGACGAGAAAGCCCTGAGCTCGAAAAATCCGCAGGGATACGTTTTCATTCAATCGCACTGCCGCGACTCTTATCCATTTTTATTTTTATGCTTGCCCCTTTTTTTATCGGATCGTCGATAATTCACTTCTCCTAATTAAAGAGCGGATACCCCATAGGACCTTCCGAAAAGTCCTTGCCGCGTTCTCAACAGTCATCATTCTCTTTTCCCTAATTAAGCGCGAAAACGTCGTTGGAAAAACGAGGAGAGTGAAGAGAGGAAGAGAGAAAGAAAGGAAGAGAGAAAGAGAAAAAAAGAGTCCAGCGTTTTTCTTTTTTTATCGCGACGTTCCGCCACGTTTCGCCCGAAAGGGTGGCAGCGGTACAATCTAAACGCGAGATCAGATTTATATTTATTCCCGCCTCGTTCTCGCCGCGGCCACTCGACAAATGGCCACGCGAGTGATATATCAAAGCTAAATCTCACCGCGGAAAATGCGGGAAAGCGGCCGCTACTTCGCCAGTTGCCTAGTCGTTCGTGTCGTCGCGCATATTCCATCAAAACTTGTGAACCGAGAATTATGTCCGAGCCGCGAGATAATTGCCTTACGCGTTAATTAATATGCCAAGAATATTGCACCGCAATGATATATTTCTTATTCTGTCTGTTAAACGTCTTCGAGTTGTCTATAGAATTCAGAAAACTTTTCTATTAAGTATATACCTATGATAGTCTCGTAACAATTACGTGACATAATAATCAATGCATTTTTATCTTTCACTGTATAGATTACACGAGCATTTTGGTAAAGATAGGAAAATTTTGTAATTATTATTCCATGCAGATTAATATACACTAAGAGAAAAGTGTTTGTGACTATAATTGCATGGTAAAATATATCTAATGATGATTAAGAGCTCCATTTTTACTGTTATAACGTTAGTAATAATAATAATTTATGTTATATCTTATATGATTTTCTCAAAGATGAAAAAAATGTCACTATAAATTATGATAATTTATAAATTATGATATTTTTCAAATATTAATATAGTAAAATATCAAGATAAGTGATAAATAAAATAAACATTTTTATTCAGTAAATGCAATTGCAGTTGTAGCGAATACAATTATTTTCCTACATTTATTTATTATTTATGTGATAATAATATCTAAAGTATATTAAGAAAAGAACTAAAGATTTTCAAGCAGTGTGTGTGTGAGTGTGCTTGTTATTAATAGCAACAATTGACTATATTTTCATGGCATGGTTAAAACTATATATAGTTATCCCAAAAAATAATGTAATTATAATAAAAAAATTACGTAATTGCAACTATTTTTTCCTCTCAATATACTAATTAAATAACATCCACGCATATGCCTGTAATTATTAATTAATTATTTCTAAATCAAAGTAAAATATTTGCACTTGACACCGGAGAGCTATCACGAAGAGTAACATAATATCCTGAACACGTAATGTTTGTGCAGTATTTAGGAATATTAATAAATGGAAATGCACGTTTGTGTGTACGTGCATCTGGGTATGACAGACGGCAATCTCTCGCGATCTATTAGCATTAAAGTATTAATGACACTGTATTTAGAACAGCTGTCATATACATAATTTCGCGTGTGCACGATATTATAAATCGTAACGCTCGTCCGTGCATTTGTTCTACACTACGTGCGGAAGGGAAGTACCGGGACATAAGCGATCGCGATGACAAATGAAGAAAGAATACACTGACGAAGCACGCTATCGTCTATTACGATGTCTTCGATTTTGTATTTTTAGGACCACCACGCACAATGACATGAGCTGCATAAGACTAACATAAGACCGCTGGACCAAAGAACACTTTATGCAAATCAATATGGCGTCTTTTTGTTGGATAATCATTGGTGTAGCGGTCTTGTGCTATGCTTATGCGGTTTATATTATTTTGTGGTGGCCCTTATAGTTCGATATCGGTTATGTTGTCGTTGCACAAATATTATACATTGTAAAAAAATTGCAACTACAATGATACCGAACTGTAGTAAAAGTTATTTCTTAGTTAAGAGTCTTAAACCGTTTCCGATAAGTAAGGGCTCGAGTTTCTTAAGCAAGAATTCTACATTTTGAAATGTACCATCGGACGCTATGCGAAGAAACGAATTCAAACTTCCACAATCTTGCAACTTGCGCATAACGCAACCTTCTTTGGTGCTAAAGCGGGGCACCGTTGGTTTCCGGTCCAAGATTTTGTTTTGCAAAAATAGTGTTTTGAACAATGTTATTCGAGAAGCTTTGAGTGAACGGAGAAATATATGCAAAGAATAAAATGTAATATTACAAGTTTGTAAAATACCAACTATAAGAAAAATCGATAGAAATAGAGAGTTATAGATATTATATCCAAACATTTTTCCTTTGTAAAATCGCAAACAAAGCCTTCACAAATAAAAAATCGATATGTCGAGATTGTTAAATATAAAATATGTTTCGTCTTTATTTCTATGATATATTTTTATCACCAATATATTCTTTAATGATTATTAGTTTGCGATTGAATGTGACCGATCGCGCAATTAATCTTTGAAAACAGACCTTTCTAATAAAAAATTTAAAGAAGATCTTGTTTTCTTAGTCGTTGGAATCAATTCTGAATCGCTTCAGAATACTAATAAAATAAAAATAAAAAAATAATTTGATTATCGTAATTCAGTTTTAAGAAATTCTTATTGTTAGTATCATTGACTTTGAATGAAGTCTAAAAATGTCACGTTTTAAAAGAGTAATAATCTGCAATAAAAAAGAAGTAGTGTCACTCGTTATTAGAATTTGAAAGTTAGTTTGGAAATCAATTCTGATCGTCTGTGTAGCACTAAAAAAAATACAAAAATTCATCATTAAAAATTCCCTAAAATTGGGTCTTATGATATATATAATCAAATTATTCTTTGGAATTATTCTAGCTATTATATTGGATCCACTATTCTGAATTTTTTATTTTTGATCTTAATTTGAATAAAATATTAGCAAATTATCCCGTAAATCAAATTTAATAAAAATCGAAAGCTAGTTTATACCCAGAATAAAAGAGAATGATCAAAATGGGGCCAACTGTTTACAAAAAATTAATGATTGTACTTCACGCTATATATAATTGCAACATTTGAAACGAACGACATTCAAATGGGAAATATGTACGAGGGTATTCATACTGCGTCGTGCCGGCTTCAGAAGAAGTGGCTCTAAATCGGAGAAGCGTAGAGAGATTCCACGTAACATAGTGGAAAATACATAGCGACGTGGAATCCCGCGTAAGGGAAATCAAGACTGCCTCGGGTTGTCGTAAATCTCGGCACGGTTTATCCACGATTTTTGGTCACGCGTGCCGAGTTTGTGCCTCGAATTAGACGCCGACGGATAATTGAAGGGAGAGATGGGCCGGGATTTGGCTCGCTTACGCGTCCGGGAAAGCACAGCCGGTTTTTTCGAAATCGCCACGTGCCCGCGTCCGCTAGTTTTCCACAACATTGGGAAACGCCATATGGCCGAGGGTGGTTCGTGCTACCTTCCCTCTTGGTTGTCGCGACAACGATTTCCGTGTCTCCTGTCTAGACGACGCACGCGATATGACTTAGTGCGTGGCTGCTGCTTTCATTCGTATACAAACGTATAAAATGCTTTGTCTCGAATGCCACGATATATATAGCACACATGATTAAAAAAAATTGAACTAGAAAGAAATTCCCAACTTCTCTTTAAATAAAACAGACCAATCGATGCTAATATCGAGAATATCATACAATTCAATGTAAATTTGGAAAACAGATTACAAATTTTTATTATATTCGGCTTGTTATTTAATCGATGGAAATGTGAAATAAAAGCTTGGATTTATAACAAATATTAACGGAGATTAAAATCGTATTTTAATCTTGCTTAATGCGTACACTTCCGTTTTTGAGCGTTACGAGAATTTAATCTCATTAATGTTCACGTATTTAAATGTACAACAATATTACAAAGTATTAAGAGTTATAACAAATAATCTACTGCATTTAATATTTCCGCAATCCGCATATATAAAATATGCAAAAATATTTTATATTCATAACAAGTCTTTAATTATGCCGCGGTATTGAACAAAATTGCAATAAAATAAATATATTTTTACTACTCGTTTTAATATTATTTTTCGCACGAACGTACATGCATTATATTCATCCAATATACGATGGAAAAACACACTCTAAAAAATTCATGTAATCGATAGCAAGCCGACTTAGTCTTCATCTCTCAACTCCGACAACATTTTTCTTCTAACGTAATATCTTTTTTTTTATTCATTTCTTCTCCCTAATTCTAACATACTCATTCCCCGACACATGTTCTTCGGATCAAAAAAAATGCAAGAAAAACTCCGAGATGAGAGGGCGACGCAAATTAATTTTGACAAATTAAACGGCTCGTGCGACACGTCGTCAGGAAAATAAATAAATGTCGCATTGGATACGACTCATTATATGCGTTAGAAATAGAAAACCTCAATTTTAATCTACAAATTTCAGAAAAGATTTCGAGATCCTGTTTTATAAAGTTACAAAAAATTTTTAATGATATTGTTAATTTTATCTCTATTTTACAGAATATATTCATAAACTTTATTGCAGGGATTTAATTGCAAGGATTTTCAAACGCACAATGTTACATTTATAAAATGTACTACATTTCTGTGATCATTATTATATTTTTTTAAATATTAATACATAATTAAAAAATGTTAATATTG
>Ga0157364_1004869_pt1 | contig 13523 bp, 6 predicted proteins | sample AttsexASBM2_FD_111476 | JGI IMG/M metagenome (GOLD analysis project Ga0157364, IMG submission 111476) | Fungus gardens microbial communities from leaf cutter ant in Ribeirão Preto, State of São Paulo, Brazil - Atta sexdens ASBM2 | ecosystem: Host-associated > Fungi > Mycelium > Unclassified ... | reverse complement strand
TCTGCTCGCGGCGACGATCGACGTTCCACGATAAAAGAGAGGGAACGACTACGATGATGACGACGACAACGACGACATCGTCGCCTCCGCCAAAAACGGCCGCGCCTGTTTCCCATCAGTTTCCCGCGGGAATGGAGGACAGGGGAACACTGAAAAATGGGGAAATAGAATTTAAGAGCGAGAAGAACGAAAATATCCCTGTCGAAGACAAGGAAAGACTCGCGATAATTGAAAGACATCGCGCATGTAACAGAACATTGCGACGTGAGAAAGAGAAAGGAAGAGTTCTGAAATATATCGCCTTTCTGACCTACATTCGTATCATTTGCGTATTCGGCAACATGGTTAACACGTTATCTTTGGCAAAATATACATACCGATTAAAGTACAAATCCACTTTTCATATCGTGATACAAGGCCAGACGAAATAATGGCAAGTTGTGAAGAACAAAAATCATAATTTAGTAGAACGTAACTGCGGATGAGAAAACTTGTATGGGTGCGAACTTGAACAATTATTACAATTTATTAATATTTCATATATTAATTACTCTATACTGTTATATATTGTATTACAATTTACTTAGAGACCTACTACTTCTCTCCTCGTACACATTTACATCGTCCGTTAATGCTGAAAATCTTATATTCTTAATAAAAAAAATTATTCCTCCAATAAAAGAATGCTAATAATTCTATTTTAAGAAACAAAGATCATTCTCGGAATGCTCATAAGAAGTTTTATTATGGTTTTATTAATGTAAACTATTTTGCGTCCGGTTTCAGAAACTTCGCCAAGTTAAGAAAGCGATCAACAAGCAAAGGAGTCCCGTAAACCTTGAAACTTATTGATTACTTTCTTAAAGACTCAACATTGTTAAAGTATTTTCCATAATGTAAACTTAATCCCATGGTTGATACCATATTACAACAGGTTACGATATTAATATACAAAGTATCACGTGTTTAATAAAAAATTTTTTCCTCTGGTCTGATTAAATTTCTTCCTCAAATAAAAAAAGTATGATTTTGACTAATTAAATTTCAACATGTAACTAGAGAATAAAATCTTAATTTTTAATTCATCTCAACTCCAATTTAAATATTAACAAACTTTTGCCTTGAATTTTTGTTACCTTGAAGTTTCGTAACAGATTTTCTATTTAACTTCAAAAAAATTGCGAAAAAGAAAATAGTTTATTCAGCTCAGTTAAACATTCTCCACGTTAAAAACTGCAAATGTAAACTCGTAAATAAAACAAAGTCTGGAAAAGAAACAAAATAATACTAAATCAAAATTGCGAAATAGAAAGCGAGAGACCGTAAAAATGCAGTCTCACATGGTGAAGAGTGACACGAAAGAGAGACGGAATTATTCGCCACCGGTGTCCCGCCTCTCGAAATTGTATTCCTGAGCGACCGGCGATAGTAGTCGTCGATAAACGACGTTTCTCGATAAACCTCGAGAGAACATCGCTTTCGCCTGCCGATACGGTTACCCTATCTACACTCGTCTTCTCAGATTCTCAGGTCGTTTCTATTCTCGCCGGACGAAATACGCGTCCGACCGAGCATGTTCATCGCCAGCCGTAAGAATTCTGTTCCTCGAGGATGGAAAAGCCCGAAAACGGAAAACTCCGAGGACAACCAGCGGAAGATGTCTTCTCAGCAATCAGGAGGTCGTTTTCCGCGAGATGGACGAAATCCGACCTGACAAGCGTACGTTTCGCGCACGAAGGCGAATCGGAACGTAGCAGAGAAGCTGAAAATAAGCGGAGATAAAGAAAAGAAAAGAAGAAAAAAGATGTAGGCAGGGACAGCCCGCAGGGAAAAGCAAGGGAGTACGTTTGCTTCTGTACTGGAATCGGTGGATAGACATTCCGTCGTGAATTTTCCCTCTCGAGATTAAGGTATTAAGTAGAAGTAAATGAAATATTTTTGTGGTTTATCCAATTTATATAGCAGGTATCAAATAAGATTCAATTTGCCAGGGTTGGTTCTAATATCTTTCGTTTATCTTACCTTTATTTCTTATATATATTTATTTATCATTTTTTATATTAATAAAAATTCACCTAACGATATTTCTTAGAAATATATTTACTAAAATTGTACGACGATGTAGTTTGAACGAATAAGTATGAAATCCTACTTTTTCATTAGAGGCAATCGTTACTTTCATCGGATCGTACGCTGGCCGGAAGAAGAATTTTCGTTTCGTCATCATGCCTGTCGTTTGTGCGCCCGTAATAAAATTCACCGTAGTCCCGGGACCGAGCACGGGCCAATCAAGTTTGCAAAACTCAAATCTGATTACTCCGGCCTTTGAATCAGGAACAAAGGATGGAGGAGAAAAAGAGAGGCAAAGTTTTCATCTGAGCCGTGAGATCTGAGAGCGAATAACAGATCCTATGTGACGAAGAAGACTCTTGGATCCTTAGTCATGAGGATAAGCTGAAGAAACGGTGCATGCCGATACAATTCTATGCAGCTAGCTTTTGTTATTGTTTTTATTCCCAGATGAAAAATTCTCAGATGGAGATTCTCATTCGCCAGTTATTTGTCGTGTCAATCGCTTTATGCCATTTATTTATGTCTCAATTCTTAGAATTTCGAAAATTGAATTAATTTATTTGCAGAGATCCACAGATTCTTTTAAATCTCAACCTCAATTATTATCATAATAAACTGCATTACTTTTATAAATATTTAAATGTGAGATACCAAAAATTTACAATATTTAATTTCGTCAAGATCTTAATTGGAGTGCCCAAACGATAAAATCGCTTTTTTTGGATTTTGGCAAGGGAAGAAGCAACTAGCAAACGAGGATGTTACACGTATAACTTCTTCGATATTGAGTCTTCTTAGTGCGAATGCTCCATCGGCGTTGAATTACTTGCTCGCCGCAAATTCGACATGCGGCATGCATTCCACCGAATTCCGACATGTTACGTCGATATTAATGAACCGCAACCATCGGTCGAATACGACTGAATCCGTGCTAATGCCATTTAATGAATAATGCTTTTCGTACTTTAGAGAAATGAAAATTCGTGATTCTATCCAGGAGGAGTAAAAGCTTTCGCTAAAAAAAATTATAACAATAAGATATTAGTGTGAAATAATTAATTACATACATGTATGAGCTTTTCTACTGAAAAGATCCTGAACGATTAGATTATTATGAAATATAGCTTATTGTACATCTATCTTTCCATTTTACAGTCTGCTTCTCTCTCTCTCTCTCTCTCTCTCTCTCCTCTCTCGCTCAATAATACGGAGAAAGTAAAAAATACAAACATTACTATTAATAATTAAGACAACAGCAATCATATATAAATATTATTATATAAATTTTTTAATACAAATTTTATGGATTTAATAACGTGTTATAAACTATATAAAAAAGATTATACAGAAATGACAAAAAATAGTAGAATAAAAATTTAGCATTTTTATCTGTAGATTCCAATTCTGTTTTATAATATTGAAAAAAAAAATAAAACTTATCTATTCAAAGTATAATCGATATATATTGCACATATTAATTTTTCTCCGCTTGGCCAAACTATTCTCCTGCGTTCTTCATTTCCATACTGCAAACAAACACCAGCATCAGTATCGTAAATAACAAGAAGAATCGGTATGATATCAGAATTTTAACTATATAACATTATAAGTAATATGCATAAATTTAAATTGCACTTTGTGCATCTGCAGTGATTTCAGAAGAGACAGCGCAAAATAAATGCCAACGCCGCACAGTATCCGTTTAAAAGTCACGAAATAACTCATGCAAATTAAAGAACGATGAAAAAGAGCGATCCACAAATGCCAAAAGGCGAGAGAAACGAGATCTAGATGGCGGAGATAGAAACCGTAGCTAGTTAAAAGATATAGGCGCGCCTAACAGATGCTGGTAAAGGGGACCAAGGGAAAATTGGAGTTACTACGAATCGCTTCGTCGGTTCCTTAGACAGAATGTCTTTTCTTGATCCTGTCTGGCAATGTTCGTTCCATTTTGCTTCCATCCCATATTTGGTATTCTCATGTTTCCTTCTATTCTTTCTGTTTTTCAGACTTCTACTTAAAAATTCAAATATCTTCTTGAGAATTCATATCATATTGTGTTTAAAGAGCTATTAATATATAAACAACTTGATTTATATACATAATTTATATATAAATTCTATATAGATCGAACAAATGAAAGATTATCGCGAAAAATAAATAAATAAAAATAAATAAAATAAATAATTAAAATCTTAAATTAAAATCTCGTGTAATCTCAAAATCAAAGGAATTTTTCAAATCTTTTGACTTGAGATGCGCTATTTATTTTTCTGATTATGAATTAGCAGAACACATTTAATTTCAATCGATTTCCATAAGGGAACTCATAAAGGAATTAACAGCGTGTTTAGCGCTGTTCCTCAGTTCCTGTTTAAGTTTTTACCGGATACGACGAGAATATTGCAATCCAGTGGGCCGTCAGAAACAACCAATTGGAGTCGCGGCATTTCCTTACTGTCCGTCTTATGTTTCTGTCAGCGACGGAAAAGCCGTCTCTCCCAGTCGCGAGGCCTACTTCGATCTCCAAGAGGAGACTACTCCGACTTGCACGAGGCTCCACAGAAGCGCCACAGAGGAAGAGGGTGAATATAACGACGTTTGCAGGACCGTCAGACGCACGCGGCTCCGTCGCGATTGTTCCGTCGCATTTACCTTCGATTTGTCGACGTTCTATCTTCAACAAATTACCCGCATCTCTCCTCCTCTTCCCTACTCTACATGTTTCTGCTGCACCTGCACCGGTTCGCCTATGTTATTGACCTGGCAACACGCTTTCCTGATTGCGTATTCGTATTTTGATTACATCAGCCTTAATGAAACTGTCTAACTTACAACACGTAGAGAGAGATTCGTAAAATCCGTCGACATGTACCAAAATTTTGGAGAATCTTAAATTTCGCTAAACGCGATCTCGAGAGGAATCTTATTCATATTTTTATGTAAAACAGGAACATATCAGAAAATGATGCATGGATAGTACTGACCCCTTTTGAATCTCCAAACAGCAACGAAATATCTTAAAGCATCCAGAAGTTCTTGAGTATGTAAATAGTCTTACCGAAGAAAATGGAATTCGTTTTCCCCGAATGATTCCGAATAGGCATATACAGGAAGAGAAATAGTAGCACCAACGGAACAAGGGGATAGTTTATACCGCGATATCCAAATGCGATCGAAGAAAAGGAGGATCCTCGTTCGCGCAAAGGAAGGCGAGCGAGAAATAGGAAGAGGGCGAGGTGGTACAATGCCGTCAGCCGTACGTTCCCTCATAGGCCGCAAGAAGATACCGAAGAAGGGAAAAGAGTAGACGTGCGGAAAGCAGTAGTGGTAGTAGCAATAGTAGACACACGGAGGAGTACGCGAGGAGGACTCTGTGGAAAGAAGGAGAAAAGACGATCGGCCATAACTTTCGATCCCTCGGCAATCTCGGTTTATAGGAACCGCCTCGCATGACAATGCGGAACGGTTCGGCAGGTGCCGCGTACTAGAAGCTAAGCCTAATTCGACCGGCGGCACATGCCGCTCGTAAAACACACCGCTATACTGCGCCACATCGGAGAAAGCCCAAGCCGGATAGGAGAGACGTCGCCGGTATGGCTTTCGTCATTTGTACGATGGACGCCGTAAATGTAATTTGGACGAGCGACAGTGCCGATACGAGCACCTATCTTAAGACCCAAAGAGAACGTAACGTGGTGCTATAAAGGTAAACATAATATCGGCCATTTGTAGCGAGAATACGAGGTGTGAATTACTTCGCTGTTCTGCGTAAATGCGGTATAAACATCTAAGTAATAACTGAATCACATTACTTTGTTGACGCAAAGCAAAATTTATTTACACCGCTGTTACAAATTCTCTTTAATAATATATTTACAATACGCGACATATTCATTTTTTAAAATAATCTCTGTCTGATTCGTTCATTCTTTGAAAGAGAAATTATGTAAAAAATTGTAAAAGTCTAGCTTCAATTACAAATGTATTTTTCGTAAATATTTTTCGTATAAGAAAACAACATAAATTATCGTAGTTTAGTAGAAATAAAAATTAGCTGATAAAAGAACTCGTTAATCGATTTATCCCTCTAAATAAGAAAAGCTGATAGATATATATATAGGCTGAGACGTGTACTGTGTACAGTGCCAGACTGCAGCCGTGGTCACGGCGATAAATAATATAGTGGCAAGCCTCGCAATCAAGGAGGGTCGAAATAGATGCCTAATTCGACCAAATTCGACCTGAACCTAATCGGATCAGCTCGCGCCGCTCGTAAACTACAAAGACGGCCAGCCGCAGCGGTATACGATCCATCATTTTGCACAGGATCGAAATCCGTAATTCAGCCAAATAGAGATACTGTAGAGTATAAGCTAACACATAACGAAGAAAGGTTAATGAGAAATACGAAAAGAGACATATTGCAATAATAATCGGATGACGTAGTTAATACCCACTCATTGTCAGTTTAATATGGACGCGACCACGTTTGATCCTATTTTTACCTTTTTGTGCTCAATCATATTAAACTAATCGAAAAAGTAGCAATACGATAATATATGACATTTATCTGACGAATCTCCGTTGCTATTTTTGTCGGTTCGAAATCGCTATTTTATTTAATGATAATTAAATTGAATATGCACGCAGAACTTTCGTAAATAGCCAAATCATACAAATTTGTTTTAATATAGAAAAAGAATAGTAAGATCTAAAATACAGAAACATTAAAACTCATGTTTTTAATATATACCATTTAATATATACCGTTCCGTTAAAATCAATTTTATTTAGCCATCATAATATAATCCTCCTTTCTTTTGTAATTAAAAAACCTATATCAGCAGCTAAAGCCAATTGCAAGCGATGTTACAGAGATACGTCAAAGAGCGACATTTAATTTGACTTCACCCACTTGATAATCCCCGCAGGCGAACATAAACTCAATACTTTACTTGACGAATGGTGCGAACTAATCGCACGTAACAGAAACGTATGAAAATATAAAAAAAAATAATGCGTTTCATTCAACGAACGAACAATTATAAAATTTTATCTATATTATTTATATTTAATTAAATAAAATTTTTATAAAAATTAAAAATTAAAAAATATTTTTCATATCATTGACTGTTTAACGATATTTACTCACAAAAAAAAATTAACTTTCTATTTTATATTAATTTATTGATGTTATAAGTTTGTATAATGATAATGAGGAATAAGGAAACAAATTACCATAAAAAGAATTAATCGTCAAAAATAAAATTAATATTTAATCATCTAGCCATGTGTATGGAAACATTCTGTACGATCTTCTTCAAGGATTAATTCAGTTTCTCTCGTCAGTGTTCATACTTTCTCGTCCTCACAGTCGAGCACTTTCGTCCTGACCGCTTCGGTCGACAAGAATCGTTTCAAGTACTATCCACGTACCATGGGCACGATTAGAAAGTTCGTCATGCGGGAGGACGGCAGTCCGTCGACAATTTGTCGCGCGAAACTTCAATTTCCCGTGAACTCTGCGACCCTCTCTGTAACTTTATTGTCGCAACGTCTGCTAACAGGCAGAAGGGAAAGGAGAGCGAATCGGGCCAAGGATGAGGCAACGAGCTAAGTAAGAGGCGGAAGAAGAAGAAAAGCAGCATCCCTTCCGAAAGCTACGGTCGCGCGCGCGTTTACCAGCACTCGAAGACTTCGCCGAGCTCGCTCGTTGGAAGAGCCGAGAGCCCGAGTCTACAATTCTGTCACGTACACGTCATAAGTCCTTCGCGCCTTTAAGTAAGAAGTAACACCATGCCGACCCCGCTATTCCGTGTACTCGTGTCCCTAAGTATATCTACGCGCAAGTCTACGTATATATATATATGATTTATCACAAGGGCTGCGAGAGAAAAGCGAGACTGGCAGGAACGTTAATGCCACATGGAAATGTTAAAAACTTGCGATCGTACGTGAAGAAGTTTCAGAATTAGCAATATTGAATGATTTTATTATTCAGAGTTTATCTCGATAAAAAGCTGACACAATCAATCGCGTGATAGAGCTCGTAAATTCACGCCAGAAATGAACATCTTGATCCTGTCGTCAATCTATATAAGTATCAATAAAGTATGCGCACGTGTGTGTTCGAAGAAAGTCCTTCCTCTCGATCTCGTAAAACTCCAGCTTACAGCGCTCAATCGGAGTGCGAATTGATCCAAAAAATTCTGGCCAGGGATGTTCTCGCGTTGTCCAGCAATCGCGTAAAGTTTTCGCTTCCGTCCCGAGCTGACTCGGCGTAGTCTGAAACTCCGTTCACGTGCGCGTCATAAGTCCTCGGCGTCTTTAAGTAAGAAGTAACGTCGACGTGCCACCGTACGCTCAACGAGCACCACGAGCGCCTCTCTAAGTACTCAGGGAGGCTTGGGCGGTGTGTTGCGACCCGCCCACCTACCCGCACACATACCTTGTCGCATGCTCCTCAAGAAGTCGCCTAGATATAAGCGTGAGTAGTGAGGTGGTGGCAGCGGTGACGGCGACGGTCGAACGGAGGTGCCGAAGGTACTAGGAAGTTCCAGGAGATTCTGGTCGGGAGGACGGCGTAGAGGTGGCGAGGTGGTGCAGGGTGGCTTGGTAGCGCCTTACGCCGGAGTTCACTTGACGAGGAGGTGGTGTGCGGCGGTCAGGCGTGGCCAGCATACCAAATCCGTGGGGTATTCTGGTCATGTAGTAGGTACGAGGTCCTAGCTTTTCCAAGAGAGCGACTTGCCTACCTCTCTGCTTTCCTCCTTCTCCCGCTCACCTCCTACCTCTCAGTCTCCTGCATTTTGCTCGTTCGCAAGCTACCTCTCGGTAGAATGGGTGGAGGAGTATTAATTGGCTTACGAGGCGACACTCATTAGCACTTTGAGTACGAGGGGTTGAGCGGACAAGGGAGGTGAGAAACACCCTCCGGAGGCGTTGCTCGAGGCTACCTCACGTCACGCGCCTTCCTACAGACTCTCTGTCTACTACCCGTTCTCGTCGAGAGCCGTTCCTCACCCCGAGGCGAGGCAAAGAGAATCGTGGTAATACCATAGTCGAGCACTCGACGTATCAACGAGTCATCTTCGAAAAGAGAAACAGCCCACGCATAATTAGACAATATTTTTATTTTTAGACAATGATTCTCTGCGCGAAAAATATTTATGTACATTGGTGCCAATTTGCGACCCTACTATGGAAATAAAGCAATACGTCATCGTGGAACTTATTATTTCAGCCAATAAGAAAGCCAATAAGAAAAATCGAAAGCATCGATGAAGAACAGATTGGAAGACTATCGAAACGGCTATCATCCTTGAATTGTCTCTGGTGTTCTTCGTTTCATCGATAACACTCGTCGGACCACTCGGTGGTGTCTGAATGTAACAGGATGAAAAACGAAACGATCGATTCCCCGCGCTCTTCCGGGATCGTTCTTGATTAAGTGTGATTCACTCGACGTTCTAAATACAACTCGACACGAGATAATCGAAACGAACTTTCAATTTGTTCGTTATCCAAGCGAGATACTCGATTTTTTTACCAATCTATACGAGTACTTGTTTTCCGTGTTCCTCCAATTCCCGGAAAACATTCCTATACGCAAATCTCTGATTTATATATTTAATATATATTTAATCAACCGTACGCGATATCAGAAGCGTAATATCTCAAATAATATACAGTCAAATTATCATGTAATAACAGTTTTACTTGAAAAAATTATTCTCGTTGAAGCTCTCAAGAAGTGCTTTTGCAGAGTCAGTAATATTCTTGGAATAATAATAATTCGTATTTTAGAAGTCAGTCCGCCAGTTCGCAAACCGCTCTCGCTTCCCATTCTGAAATCCTCTTCTTCCCGCTGTACAGCCTTAATTCGCATGAGTCGAGACGAAATTATGCAGAATCTCAGCGCGCAATGGTGCAACGATCTGCATTTCGGTGAAAAGATACAGGGAGCTGGACAAGGCAGAAGGATAGAGGAGCAGGAATGAATCGCGAGGCGGGATTGCGGCCACGGAATATTTCGTGGTCGTCCGTTGGATTTGCACCGTTGCGGTCAACCCGATACTCCGAACTCTCTCAGTAGATCCAATTTGATCGGAAGACCGCAGCATCTCTACGACCGACCTTGTGTAGAAACACGGACAATGTGTGTACGCCATGCATGAGATAAACCCTCGAAATGCTCAAACTCCCGTGCATCTCTGCTCTCGCAGTCCTCTATCCTTGCAGCACCGCTATCCTCGTCTATTCCCCCTCCCCTCCCCCTCCCCTCTCCCCTCTCCTCCCTCTCTCTCTCTCTCTCTCTCTCTCTTTCTCTTTGCATGATATATATATATATATCTCTCTGTCCTACATATACTCAACTCCCTGACTCACTCACCCGATAGTAGACAATGTTGCTCGATAAGGCATTGTTCCAGCGCGGTCTCGGGCTACACGAGCCTCACCAGGCTACATTATCATCCCTTCGCAACGTAACTGCCCTAAACTTCGCTCGTCTGGCACTACCTGGTCATACATATGCGCATCACAAACACGCACTTTCTTTCTGTCGCGTGTGAACGTTACCACCTTTCGTGATACTTGACAAAATAGAAACGAGATAAATATTACAACGCAATTCTTCAATTAGACAAATTTTTGACAGAATTTTTCAACTACGCATATGTCGAATATTTTTGTAATAACAGATAATTCTCTATTTCAAATTTACATAAAATATTTACAAAAAGAAATTTGTCCGACTTTTAACTAAAACTTTTCACAAAATAATAAATATTTATGATATGCTGCAAAGCAATAAATGTTTTTTATCTATAGTTGATAAATTATAATTCATTTGTTGCAACATCTATTATGTATTATTACATCCTATTACGATGATAAACGTTGCTTTTATCGAGTTTATGAAAAGAACATATATCAAGTTTGACAATTTAAATTTTTACCGCATTTAATGTGTTACAAAACAACATTGTAAACGTTCATCGACATTTAATCGCCATCCTGTCAATCATTCTGAATTTTGTGAAACTGTTCACGCACACGTATGTCATTGAGTTTCCATGCATCGTGTTATATCACGCCCTTGCCTCAATTAAAACGTAGATTCACAATTCATTCCCTTTGCTGGCCAAATCATTTCGTATATTGTTGCTCTGCAATAGGGCTCGACTATGGCAAATTTTAATGTCGATAGAAGCTTCCCACTTCATACATATGTATATATGCGCGCATCGGTATGAATAATCCTTCACATTGACTACAGCTATGACCGTAGAGGAGCCATCATCCATCGTCATGTCGTTAGAATAGTAAAGATAACACCTGTCAGTTCCATCACTTCCGAATACATTATAATGTATGATCAAATTTTAAAATTCAATTATTATACAATATTCTTAAATGTTGTCGCTCTACCTTAGCTTCCACTTTTATTACCTATTCTTCAGTTCCAGGTCAAAGAGATAAGATAATAAAAGTGAAAATATTCATAACTATTACGTCTAATTTATGCAAGTTGACAGTGTCAGTAGTTGAAGATCAGCTACTGGCTTCGTATAATAAATAGATTGGAAGTTACTGATCATGTAAATAACAAGAGTCAGTACTGTAAAAGAATCGAGTATCTGACCACCTAATTCGAGGATTAGCTATTGTTTTTACTAGCAAGCTGTCGTTCGCATCATGTGAATCGGGCTTTAAAATAATAATTGTTAAATCAACCTAGAAAGAATAAGTTGCGTTACGTTCTGGCGCGCGATTTGCATTCACGCACTAGAATTTGACATCCGCTTGAAAACGATGCATACTATTACACGGCCGACATGCAGCTCGCATTCGTAGGTAATGAACTGTGCGTAAAGCTTGGTGCTCACATCCTCTAGGCCTAGGCTATTCAACGTAAAGTGGAAGACGGAAAGGAAGAAATCGCGCATGATTATAGAAATGCGCGGAGATGACTCGCGAGCAAGCAAAATACTTTCCCAAGTCAAGCAGGAAATTCATGTTCGCAGCTGCACAAACGTGAGCATGCACGCACGTCATATTATTTTCCATCGACATATCACCGATGCCAAAGGCAGCATCGATGTATACGCATAATTTTTCGATTTACCGCTGGAGAACCGCTGCAATCATGCAACGCGCACATGATGTCCGCCTACAACAATATACTCCGGCCTTCATAACGACCGTATATCCGAGAAAATGATCCAAGAAACATTCGAGATAGTATCGGCAATAATCGCAATAATTTTAAATTGTAATCATAGATCAACAAAACGTTAATGAAGTTTTCGTTAAGTCTTCTTGTAATCGAGGACGATTTAACATGCACCAACATAGCCACATTTATTCGTATTCTTATCAAGAGCGGAAATACGGTTCGTTGAGGAAGGAGGCTTTACGAAACGTTGATAAATCGAGCTCGCCTGCACGCCGCCGCTTAATGTACGCCCCGATATGGAGGCCCCGAAGGCAGAGACGAAATTGGTTTTGCACGACGACGACGACGACGACGACGACGACGACGACGACGACGACGACGACGACAAACTGGATTTCCCTCGACAAACAAAACAGATGCATCGATAAAACTTTGTCGAGGGCGTATCGTTCGATATTTTTAGCGTCGAACACGTTGCATGTTAGCCCAATAAATACTTTCGATCCTTATTGCATTCGCCTCTCTACTTGTAATCTGATATAAATATTTGATATATTAAAAATTAAATTGACGTTGTGTGAAAAAACTTAACACCTAAAATTATTTCGTAAATAATATATGTGATTAATTTCGTAAAAATCAAATTATTTTAGATTTTACATTACAAAGCTATTTTTGAAGTATCTAGCATCAATTGCCAATGCGTTTAACATTTTTGTGTAATACTCAAATACTAATATTTACGAGAAACACGATAATCATAAAAAATTCTGCATGCATGTCCACAGTACTGAAGCATCCAAAATATTTGCCCATAATCATATCGGTTCTCGTATCAAGAATCGTGGAGTACCGTGTATTTACAGGGTCGACCTGTCCCACCGCGGTTTGCTCGGCGCGTCCACTGAAATATACAAGGTCGGGCAGAATCTTCTATTCCACGTAGAACGGCCGGACGAGGGTGGCGTAGCACGCGGGTTTTCGAACATTACATATTGACGAGTCTAGAAGGTTTCGTGAGCAAGGCACGGATACAGATAGAACAGCATGACGCTAGAGCGGAAGTCCAAGGAAGCTAAGGAAAAGAGAGAAGAGGTGGAAAAGAGAGGCGATGGTGGAAGGAAAGTCGTTCGGCCGAAGAGAATCTTCTGTAGTGCAGCCACGTAGTCGCCGTTTGTCGATCGTACCGCAATAATTCCTTATTGCTCCTCCAACCCCTAACCTGACCCTAACCCTAACTTCTTTTCTTTCTCAACGTTCCTCCTTC
>Ga0157364_1004868_pt1 | contig 13525 bp, 5 predicted proteins | sample AttsexASBM2_FD_111476 | JGI IMG/M metagenome (GOLD analysis project Ga0157364, IMG submission 111476) | Fungus gardens microbial communities from leaf cutter ant in Ribeirão Preto, State of São Paulo, Brazil - Atta sexdens ASBM2 | ecosystem: Host-associated > Fungi > Mycelium > Unclassified ... | reverse complement strand
TTTTTTTTTTTATGTTATGTGTTTTTTTTTTTTATCTATTTTATATATTTATAATTTTTTATCTTGTGTTAGTGTTTTATATATATATATATATATATATATATATATATATATATATATATATATATTTATACAAAAATTTATAAATTTTATTATTTTTATCTATATAATTTTAATTGTTAAGACTTATTTAATTTTCGATCTGCAATGATTTTATATCTTTAATTTGATATTATTTACAATATTATTCTATTTAGTTATCTATCAATAATATTAAGGACGCACGTACAATTATTTTATATAATTTGATATCAATTTACATCTGTAATTTTACTGGAAACTTTCTTTTACTCACACTGACTGCCCTTTTCCATTGTTAACCGACAAATTGGTTGGATTATGACTCATTATTATTATGTTTTATTGTTCGGCAAATTGATTAAATATAATATAGTTGCGTTTATATGGAATATCGAAGTTGAAATGATTCTTTAAATATATTAATTTAATTTTTGTTATTGTGTATTGTGTATATGGGATAATTATATTTTTGTGACTGATGAGGACTAAGTATAGTCGAAACGTATCGGTGGAAAATTATATTGTAAAATAATACATTTTGTTTTGTCATACATCTAATTATAGCCATTTAATTGTTGACCCCTGAGTCAACTATTTATTAATAATATTTAAATTATTAATAATATTTAAAAAATTTTTACTATGCACTTCAGTAAAATTATTTTATACTTTATTGTAGTTTTAGTTTTATTAATGAATGAGAGAGATTTACATTAAAATTCTTAGAAATACCAATGTTGTTCCACAATTTATATTTATATTTTCTCTATTACATTTTCACTATTATATTTTCAAAGTAAATTCTAAGGACAAATTCTCGCGTAAATGCTTCTTTTACATTCATTGTTTCAATTTTCGCCTTCTAGAAGTTTCGTATACGCTTCTGTTACTCTTCCATTACATCCGATTTACGCTCCAATTTTTATTTTCATCAGGATTCTCTAATTTACCTTTTCCGTTTGAGATTTATTGTTCAGTAAAATTAATCAAACTTATTTTATACTTTATTGTAGTTTTATTAATGAATGAGAGAGATTTACATTAAAATTTTTAGAAATACTAATGTTGTCAGTAAACTTAAGACAATTTGATTTTTCCACCAGAAATAACATTTTTGCGCAACTTGAGAGCAATTGATAGTCAGTACACCTAGATAGCACAAAATACTAAAAGATAACGAAAAGAGGTTTTATTGTTTTTAAATTGTCTTTTCAGTAAAACAAAAAGATGTCTATAAGACATATTTTAATTCTATCGAAAAGACATCTTTTCGTCATCTTTCTATGTCATTTTCGCAAAGCAAAAGATATCTTTTCGTATTGCTGAAAAACAACATGAAAAAGATATCTTTTCGTTATTTTGGTACTTTTTATTACTCATTCACGAGCAGTACGCGAGATCGCCACCAGATGAACGTGATGGAATCTAGTTTCCCATGTTTAAAAATCATACAGGACAGAATAAAAGATGTAGCATTATGAGAAATTTTACTCTTTAATGTTTTAATGAACACTAATAAAATATTTTGTAATCGAGTCCTCAAAGAGGACTATGGTGAAAGAATGACTCTTGCATATAGGACACGGCAAATATTGCAGGAAAGGGGACATATATTGTCAGTCATGCAATTTTATTTCGTTTTATGTAAAAATTAATTTAGAAATTCGATGTTATTAAACGTTATTGTATCAAAATATAAAAACTAAAAAAAGTATTAAAGGCGATAAAAAATATCCAAAGAAGCTTTTAGTTATCTTATGGATCAGACTATAAGACTATAAGACTAGCAGTGCGACATCTATCATTTTTTAACCATGTTTCCGTTTCGACTATATTTTTTTATTAAAAGATATCTTTATAACAATTAGTCATCTTTTAGTCATTTTTTAGATGACTCTTTGTACTTTCTGGGACAATTGACGACAGTACTTAATATTTTTATTATTAAAATTAAAATGTTATATTTATTTATGACATCAAATTCTATCTTCTCTCTTTCAATTTTCAATTTTAATTTCGAATTGACAAATTCAATATATATCAATATTTTTAATTATTATTGATTCTAGCTATGTTACTATTGATTGTATGTAGGATTTGACTCTTGTATATTTTAAGTTACGACTATCAAAGTAATCAAAGAGATTGTAAAATAATTAGAAATGGCTTTTTGACAACTGAATGTTCATTATCCTATAGAAGAAAAATCTTTGAACACAACAAAAGATTTCATAAAGAGTTACAAATTCAACTTCAGTTTTTTATGGCATATATATGTAATTTTGAGTTGTTGAAGAATGAGTTATAGGAATTTATCGGTTAAAGAAATCCAAATTCGATTGTATATGTATTGTATATGTATTGTACATATTCATGATAATCTAATATAAAGTCGAAATATTTATGATTATTTATTTATACAATGTATATATTATGTTATCAAGCAACAATTTTATATAAAACAATTTTATTGCTTATCACACTAAGAACCTGTGTAGGTTTTAATGCTCCTTTCTTTAATTATTTGATATATTATGTAAACTGATATTGAATAATAATTAAATAACATTTGTTTCCCATCATTGAAAAAAGTATCTAAACTGAAATGGAACAGTGCAGAGGGTGAAAAAAGAAGATGGAAGAGTGGAAGGGGGCAATTCATTAAAACTGCCGAAGGCGGTAAACGATTATCTGTAGCCTGTACTTGAAGCCACACATTAAATCTACGTTATTACAGGTTATTACCGAGTAATGAGAGACTTTCTCGCGCCATTTACGTATCTAGCCTGCCGATGCAATTCCGTCCCCCCTTCTCCTCCCCCCTCCCTCCCCCTCTCAACTTCATCATATGCATTCCATCTCTTACGTGACTTCAACGCGCATTGAAACATCTAACGCACACGAGTACACGATTTAATCAAGCAAGTTATGTCTCATAAATTGATAAATCAAACAAATTTTTTTGGGTACAACAAAAAATGTATTGCCTTAACAATACGTTTTATTGAAATTCTTACGTTTTATTGAAATTAACTAATTGTGCCTTGTGTTGTAGATAAAAAAATCTGCTTTACACAAATTAAAAGAGGGTCTTCTACATTATAGGAGGTCAAAAACAAGATGATCTTTCGTAATTTTTTTTCATAAAGAAAATTAATGTTTATCAATTTCAAACTTTTTGCATGTTTTAATACGTGTTTTAATATATGTATTATAATTATTGTAGAATACATACAAATTTTTATGTAAAAAGTAAATAATAAAAACTAAATAAAAACATGAACATTTAGTTTAGTGGTTCACCACGACATAACAATTTTGTGTACTTCTAGTGGCTGTAATTCTTGCCTGAACCAAAAAATCAAAACAGATTTTTAATTTGTGTAGAATATCATCCTATGTAAACCTAAAAAATTTTTTTAAATCTATATAAATTACAATTTTGTGCGACTGAAGAAAATAATTACGATTTTCACTAGGTAGCAACCGTTTGTTTATGCAAAAAAAATTATTAATATTGATTTTTATTTAATTTTTTAGGTTGACTAAAGAATGAACCCAAAAGAAGTCGATCGGACAAATACTTTTTGTCACTCAATTGTGTACACAAAATTTGAAGAAAATGCACAAAACGATTTCGAGAAAAATGCGTTTAAAGTTTTCGATGTGTATACCCTATATACACGTATATATATAGCCTGTATATGCAAACGTCGAATTTATATGAAAGGACTTTGAAATTTTCGCTCTAAAATTTTAAAGACATATTCCATTCGAATCGATTTATGAAAAAAAATCGAATTTTTTTACTCTCTAATGTAGGAGATCCTCTTAAATCTATAATAAAGCTGGATCTTAGCTTAATCCGGGAGTAGGCACGTCTCGAAACTAACGTTAGTAGGCGCGTCCTGATCATTTTGATATATGAAATATATTTTCGCACATATATGTATTATAACTAGAATACATATATGATTATAATTACTATAAGTAATAATTAATAAGAAAATGAGACTAATTACACTAATTACACTAATTACACTAATGTAAGTAAATTTACGTACTATTGTGTACTGGGACTATTGTGTTCGGTCATGGCTTAGATGTTGCATCATCCCTAACTTTTATCAAGCTGCCAAGCTTTTTCGTGATTATTTCCTTTTTTTGATTTTTATCTGCATTTTCGAACTAATGGCCAGACTGGCTGCGAGAGTCAATAAAAGAAGAAAAAAAAGACTGTATGTAATGTAAGTGCGCACACTACGGTCTTTTAGACCGACCGACGTTACAAACATATCAAATTTTATGTAAATATAAGTGTGTTTAAATCATCTATTTTCGCACTATACGAAAAAAATTAACAAACGTACGTAAAAATATAATAGTGCCAATAAATTGAAAGATATAAATAGAAAATAAATAGATATAGATAGAAAACAGCAAAATAATCATAGCGCGAATTAAAAGCTTAAATAATATAATATCTATATGTGTTTATGTACTATATATGTGTGTAGTCATTTAAACTGTGCATCAAATTGATATTTCGACTAGAAATGCAACTGAACTACTGCAGTAATATCAAATTAAATTGATAAGTAATTCAATAATTTATTCAATTAGACATCCCATTAAAGAGATGTGCTGGAAATTTATAATAAATGTATTGTGAAAAATATTACCTCCACCAGAAGTCGAATTCGAGAATAATTTTTTGTAATGATTGTTAAGTTTTTTCTTGTAGCATATAAAATTTTATGAAAATGGAAAAAAATCGTTGACGATATATGTAAGCAGTAATTGTTATTGTTCTAAATTAAAGGACAGTCATGGTTTTTGCACAGAATTTGTAACTTTTGTATAATATCAAGATAGTTAAAAGAACAAAGAAACGTAACAAATATTACGAGGTTCACAATTAACGTAGGAAGAAATTTGATGTATGTAAGAGACGGAATCATTTTTCATAGACGCATTCTTAACAACAACTATGTTACTTTTTTCAAAAAGAGATTTGATGCAATTATGTTAAAGATTGTGCGTTTGTAATATTAAATTCTTCAAGATTTTATAAGAGAATAATATATAAATTTTAAATATTTTTTTTATATATTTGACACACTTTTTATCTTTGTAAGTTTCTTTTATGATACAAATTTTTCCAAATCTACAATTTCAATGTAGATTTAGAAATATAATACAAAAATCTAAAATTTCTTATAAATGTTTTTATGCACAAAATGCATAAAATGAATAAAAATATTTGACAAAATACGTTTACAAGTATAATATAATAAAGTTTTCAAAAGATTGTTTCGTAGGTATTCTAACTTTTCGCAGAAACAAATCTCAATTAGGTGAATTTTGCACATTCTCAAACTGTACATTGCAGAAGATGATATTCGAGATAGAAATAGTAAGCAAAAAACAGAGATTCTCGCGTTTGATGCTCCGTCTGATGCGCGGCATATGCGCGACTAATTACAATCCTCTTTGATGGTCGCCGCCGCCTTAACCCCCTCCATTTTTTCATCTCCGTTAGTCCCTGTTCCGTCGGGTTTCATCAGCAAACGCGCTGGTAAACGCATTCCTGTATGCTTTTGGATCTTATATCGAGCTAATAAAAGTATATTCATAGTAAATAATAAATTCGAATTTGTAAACGCGTCTGTGAGTAACAGTTATTAATTGTAATTGTAAAAATTGTATGTCGTCCTTTGATAAGATTAAGAATCGAAAAAGGACAATGGATATTGAGCTCATTAAGAAAAAAGCTGTATAAAATACGCACAATTAGCATTTTCGCGTTTGAAAGGAAAAGAAAGCGGCGAGAGAAGCGGGCTTCGTCAAAGAAAGCCGAAGGCTTAGCCTGTCTCATTGTAGATTTCTTTATTCTATGCTTCACAGTCTGCGCCGAAATAAACCAAGGTCGTTCTTCGATGGGCGTAACAGACCGCGTTAGCTGGACCCAAAAAGGTCCAAAGGAACCGACTGTGGAAAACCCGAAATCGTGTTAACACGCATAATGGTAACACCATAACGACTCGGCTCGCCGTTTTGAATTTATCGTCCACTTTTCTCCGAATAAAATATCAGAACCGATCTGTTTTTGCCGTTGGATCAGCAGTATTTTTTGGATCCGCTTCCTTTTATAGAAAACGCTCTATTCAATCTGATCAGGAATATTCAGATTTTTCATAATTTTTGTAAATGTGATTTTGCAATTTTGAAAATTTTATCGCTTGAACTACCTTCTCTCTCTCTCTCTCTCTCTCTCTCTCTCTCTCTCTCTCTCTTACAACTATTTTTAAATTTTTCACTAGAATTTTTGCGAAATGTGTGTATGTGTGTGTGTGTGTGTGTGTGTGTGTGTGTGTGTGTGTGTGTGTTTGTGTTATAGCATTACAAATTTCAAAATTCTATCATTATAAAATCATTATATTTAAAAAATAAATTTGCATCTAAAAAATTATATATATTTTTTATAAATTTTTTTTTCTTTAAACACATGTACACACAAAGAAATTGAATTTACTGTTTCTTTTCAGACATCTTAAAAATTTATTACATACTTCTGCGAAGTTTGAAAATCTTATAAAAGATGAACATTAATTAATAAAAGATGAACAATTAACATTAATTTTTTATTTAACCTTAAACGTGTCATTGAATTTATGTATATTAAATTAATATATCTCACAGAAAAAAAAATATCCTGCTCTTCCGAGAAAATGACAGAAATTCATCGGCGACACAGCTTAACGTTCAGCGCTTTCTTTGTTCCTAATTATTATGCCTGCAGCCCTTGCGGGATTGGTCCCATAATCCTCGGCGCATCGGCGGTCGAGTCAAGATAATAGGGCCCGCCGTGACGGCGGCTGTAGCGGCAAAAAGTGGAAGGGAGTGCGGCCGAACGAGCACGGAATTACCCGAACGTCTGTATCTGCGACATTGCGTGATCAGCGTAAACTTGGCGTTGCATCTCGAGTTGATGTTAGTCAACTGTAGTCGACCGTCGACTATCGACACGGGTGTGTTTAATGGGGTACCACGTGTCGCGATCACGTGACCTTGTCAGCGAGAATGTATATATGAATTATATACATATTATTATTATTTATTATATGCAGAACAAAATGTGAATGTTATTGACATTGAAAATGGTGCTACGTATTGTGGTGCTTATCCTTTCGGCGACGTTGGTCCGAAGTTGGGGCATCAACCACGCGCATCCCGGAACTGGCGCCAAATGCGAGCGATTGAACGTATCCTTCTGCCGAGGATTGCGTTATAATATGACAGCGATGCCGAATTTTATGGGTAATGAAGATCAACGGCAGGCAGAACGAGGGGTAACTGTGATTCTTGAAATATTGAACTATTCCTCGCTTATACTTTATGTCGGAAAAATTAGAAAATATTATCATAAATTATGAATGCTAAAAAACGCTTTCTAATCCGAAAAAACGAGATTTTTTTATATTATAAATATAATGTATTATAATGTATTATAAATTAAAATCTTTTTTTTTTAAAGGAGATTAACAAGTTAACGGTTTATATTAATTCTCAGTTTATATTATACACTCTGGAGAATTGAAAAAATAACATATATTTTAAATAATATATCTTGTATAACATAAAATAATAACTGTTTATATTTATAAATAATTTCTTGGCTGAAACTGTATTACATATTAATTTCTCGGTGCAATTTTCCTAAAAATAAAATCCATACAATTATTTATTAAATGTTTAAGATATTATAAGATAATGTATAAATATTTGCGATGTTTATTACAGTTACATTAAAATAAAAAGTAACGTTAAATATGCTGGGTTTTAATAGCTCTCGGGTGGGAAGCAGGTAGAAAAAGGGAGAGATTTTCATAGCAACGAGCGTTAATAAGCGATCGAAGATCAAAGAACATACGTCCGGCTCTCATTAGCAGCGATAAGGCGAATCAAAGTCGCTGAACCGTAACGTTATGGGAGGGAGAGAACGAGAAGGGGGGAGGATAAGGGGAGAATACCGGTCCCTTTTTCTCCGAACAGGATACATCCGATACATGCTTCTCTCCATAGGAGACATAATTAGAAGCCGTTTTCTCGTCTGTGGTCGCGGATTATTGGATTTCTCAACATATCAGTTCAGTACTCATTTCCGGTTAAATTCCACTTTCGCGGAATCGCTATCAATTAGCGACAAAAATGGAACCTATTTGCATGTAATCATTACAACATTTAATATAGTTTTTGTAAATTAACTTTAAATGAATTTATTTTCAATCAATTTGTTGTCTAATCTATTTCTCTTGCGAGCCAAAAATAATATGATAGTATTTATTTGTATTAACCCTGACTTCTGTGGATGAATTTTCATCCAAATTCTAATTTTCCTCTTGAATGTTATTCAGGATCATGTTCTGAATAACATTTGTCAAGATCAAGGTTATCATTGGAGATTATACCAGAGATGGAGAGATGCTCTCAGTTATTTTTCATGTTACAAAAATGTGTATTGATTTTAATAAATGTTATTCAAAGTATAATTCTGAACAATATTCAGATTTGATTGGACACCTTGGGTAACATTGGCGGTACTTCCAAGCCTCATAACTCAAAAATACTTAATGAAAAAATATTTTATTATAGTGGAGAGCTTATAAGATAAAATACAAGAATATACAATAAAAAATAGAAGTTTTCATTTAAAAAAAAACGATATGATTTTGGCCTGACCTTGATGATGTCACCCAAGTTTAAATCAGTACCTTCTCTATATCTCCCTCCGAAAAAAAGTATAACTATTGTTGTTTTCGATTTTTTTTTGCGCATGCTGTACAGCCAAAAATATGGCGGTCTTTATAGTTGACGAATTAGATTATGAAACAAGCTTAACACAGAAACTCTAATTTAAGCATTTGCCTTAGCCAGTGAGTTCTATAACATACTAGAGCGAATATAAGAATGTCTCAGTTCCTGAACAAGGACATTCAAAGTTGGTACTGTTTTCTTCATCAAGAATTCACTTAATTAATGTTGTTTTATTACCCTAAGTGTAGAAAAGAGTCAGAAAGCCCTGTAATATTGTTTGTCTTTCTTTTCTCCGTCGAATCACAGTTTTCTATAGTTTAGTATAGGGAAGTCTTGCTCGAATATATTCCACACAGTACACTTTATCTTATAATATAGAGAGTCCAATGAACGTCATTTTGGGATATCGCGATAATGTTGTCATATCCGTAGATGGTCTAGTTATCCAACGGATATCCAGGGGATGTACAAGTGTCCGCATGTGAGATCCCATGGATGTCGTTTAAGATATTCATGGAATATCCAAGGAACTCCATGAGATATCACAAGTATTATGCGTGTTTATATATGTTATCTAAAATAAAAGAGAAATGTTTTATCATATCATTATTTTTGGAGAAATATGTTATATATTGCCCCATTATTAAATAATGAAATAAAATATTAATTTGAAATAATATATCACATTTTTGTAATTTATATATTCTTAGGCTGCTTTGGAAACGTTATCCGAGTGCCTCTGTATCCGTTTTATTCTTGTTGTTCACTCAATATTAAACAAAGATGATACACGGGGATAATGTTTCCGAATATAGTCTTATAACATTTAATATAAATATTTGTAAGCTTCATATGAAATATATCTTAATTGATACATGGTATTGTTTGTGTCCAAAGTAACTATGACATTCTTTACTTTTAATCTTTTAATTCTGACACTCTCCTATAGCAAACCTTGCTATATTTTAGATATTTCTCGACACTCTTATGCCTATTTCCACCAATGTAGATCTCGGTTCAACTTACTCTTCGTCTTTTTCTAAATTCTTTAGAATTAGAAAAAGACGAAGAGTAAGTTGAATCGAAATTAAAGTTACTCTACATTGATGGAAACGTGCATAAGAATGAGGATATTTCTTGGAGAACTGTGTTGTGTGGTGGAAGGATTTGAATATAGTAGGATATCTTAAGGTATTAATAAGATATCTTATGATATCCTAAGATGTTTTACGATATTTTCTCTGAATATCTCGGATGAAACATCCGTGGGATTGCTTTGTCAATATGGAACAATTTGAAATATCTTCAGGATAAAGTGTGCTGTATGTGATATGTATGTAGAGCCCTATTACAGGTCTATTGTTCTTGGCTATACATATAGCCAAGAATATATATGACTTGAAACCTATATCAAAAATGCCAACACTCAGTATTTATATTATATATACTCAGTATTTATATTATATATATTATATATACTTTTACTGTGAATATGATCTATTTGATGCTACAAATTCTTCGGAACATTTTTTGATTGATCAATTAGTAAAATTTTTTTCCCGATTGATCAATCAAACGCTTTGAAACGTTTATAGTGCCAAGTGGATTGCACCTTAAGTGGTAATCACAGAGAATGCACAGATTTGAAAATAAAGAGCATCCTTTTATACATAAGGTCGGCTAGCGTTTAATTATACATTTTACATGGAAAATAAGTTTATTCGCGTGTCTTGAAATTCTCCAAAATTTTTGCACTTAAAATGAGATGAATGTACAGGGTGTAAGAAAGCTTATACATGGAGCATACCATGAGATACAGGAAGAATCCAAATCTAAAAGTCCTTCGTCTTTTTTGATCTGAATTCTATGTTCATTATTATACAGTATTAAATTTAGCGAATCAGCGCCCGTCTATAGGAAGAAAACATAAAAGAGAGAGGGATTGATGATTACAACCATTTTGCTGATCATTGTCGTCCTTCTCCCGCGTATTCGTCAGTTTCATTCTACCTTGCTGCTTCCTGTCCCTGCTTTCCCTCTATAGACGGACGCTGATTTGCTAATTTTAACAACGTATAATAACAGATGTAAAGTTCAAATCAAAAAATGACTTAGGACTTCTCAGTATGAATTCTTGTTCTACATTTCATGAAATGCTCCACGTTTTTTAATTACACTCTATATATTTGAGTGTTGAAAAGCGAAGATACCTTCATTCTTATCCAAATGTAAAAAAGGGTTTTCTTTTTTAAGTACAACACATCTTTGTTGTTATCAGTGAAGCGTCTTTTTAGTTGTAGGCAACAAATTTATATGTATCTCGACAAATTGTTTGTTCGACACTTTCCAAAAATTGTTGTTTTTACACAATAAAGACTTATGAATAGAAGTGTGAATACAATAGAACTTGAATTATCATTTTCTTTTATCTTCCAGATTGATCTCGTTATTGAATCTCGTGATGATAGCATTATGCGCGATAATTTTGAGCATTTATTACCATTATAAAAACTCGATAATGAGGTCGGAAGGGAATTCGGGAGATGAAAAAAACAATGTTAGATAATCCGGATTCTACTGTATATTTTTCATAACTTTTTACTGTAATTTTTTATTGTAATTTCTTTTAAAAATTGTAAGTAATCTCAAAGATAAAAATAAAATTATCTGGAAACTTTTAGATAAATATTCATATAAATTAATCTAAATTATCTAGATTAATTAAATTAAAATCATTTTTATCTAGAATAAATTAAATTTATTCTAGAATAAATTTCCAAATTAATTTTCATCTTATATGCATTTATGTACAATACTGCACCCGTTGTACATGTACTACACACATACACACACGCGCGCGCACATGCAGACACTGTATTTATATACACATTCATTTATCTACACATATACATGTACGACATAAGGAAAGAGATATTTATAGCCGAGGGTTCACTCTTGCTCGCTCAGTTTTATTATCGTAATAACGTTAAGGCGGCTTCCTTTGAAGATGCCTGAAGCGAGATAGCCCTGAGTAAAACTACGTATTTTTGTAGCAGCTGCGTTCTCCATGCGCACGTGTGCGTGGCGCGCGTGAAGGCGTGTTCATGCGTGTATGAGAATATCGTCAGTGAATGCGGATTTGATATGCGCTTTTCACACGATGGGGAAATGACGATAATGTTGGATCTACGTGGAGGGAACTTGAAAAATCCTTAATTCTTTTTTAATAATAAGTTATTATAAACTTATAAACGCCACAGACTTGACGTTGAAAAAATATTTGAAAAATCAAAATAGATAATATTTCTAAAGAAATTGATAAATAAAATCTTATAGATATTGATTTTAAATTTTAATGAAATTTTGATTGATTATAGGAAGAAAATACATTACATTAAAAGAATAGAAGGGTTATGATAAAAGATTTCTTAAAGAAATTTTAGTTTATAAATATTATTTAGTACTTATATTTATTTAATTTGTTTTATATTCTAATTTAAAATCATAAGAGAAATTTCAAAGTTTTAATAACTTTACAATTATGTATTCTCCAGGAAGTCAATTATCTTGAAATGAGGAAAATTATAAATAAGCAAAATCACAGAAAATTTATAATTTTATTGCTCAACACTTATTGAATTTGCTTCCTTTTGTCATTTTTAGCTCGCATTTCAAAATACAGTCAATCTCCAAAACTCACAATTTCTTTTTTTCATTTTGAAAAAGCGTAGTCAACTCTATCGAAGTGTAGAACTCGATATGATTAAAATTGAAATCCTGATATTCAAGGATAGAGTTATGGAATTTTCAAAAGAATTCCGTTACGAGTTTCGGTGCTTACACGATAACGATTCGAAGAATCATGGAACGGCTCTTACAATCATCAATGTGTATTCGTAACGACTTACACACGTTTATCAGTGTCACTAGCAGATATTCAACTCGCAAAGACTTATCGATGGCGCGGATGAAGAATGGAGAAAAAGATGTAAAGACGAGGTGAACAATAGAATAGAAACGGAGAATGAGATAGCGACGTTCTTTAAGCACGTACATACATGTTCTCCATACATGATTAAAGCTGTGGCAATTTATTTCAAAGATTTGTCAGTATTATGAAACTTTAACTCACTGACGAATCCAAGATGGAGAAGGGGGGGAGGGAGATATGGGAGTCATAGTTCTTCCCTTGGAGTCTTTTTTTTTTAAATATTTTATAATGAAATGTTACATATATTTTTAATATTTCTAAAATGCTTAATCACAATGATGTTTCAAACATTTATATTTTTTAATTTAAGAAACTCCTACAGGTTCTTGCGGCTTACTGCTTAATATCGCATTACGTAAAAATCACTAATTGCAAAACTACATAAAATATTACTGTGTCTGCCAATAAGTGTCGCTTATACTAAACGAAGTTCAGTCCTTTAACATTTGAAAATTTGAAACATAAAGACGTAGAAATTAATATTAAGTATACAATAAAGTAATGGAGTAATTATAGTAAATTCTAGAGTAAATCAATCCAATATTTAAATGAGCATATAAGTCAATGCTGGTTTTTATTGCAAATATTTAATATTGTTTATTTATAACATAATAAGATCTAATAATATAATAAAAT
>Ga0157364_1004867_pt1:0-12500 | contig 13527 bp, 8 predicted proteins | sample AttsexASBM2_FD_111476 | JGI IMG/M metagenome (GOLD analysis project Ga0157364, IMG submission 111476) | Fungus gardens microbial communities from leaf cutter ant in Ribeirão Preto, State of São Paulo, Brazil - Atta sexdens ASBM2 | ecosystem: Host-associated > Fungi > Mycelium >... | reverse complement strand
TATGTATTCGAGGGACATCAGTTTGTGCATCGGTTAGACATAGTTTTTCAACCAAAGTGGCTTTATGATATTTTCGACATGAAGACTATGCTGTTCAAAACTTTCACATTTTAAGATATCTATTCCTTTTAATATTTCTTTTTTAAAAAAGTTGTATTTTCTCTTTTAAAATTGTATAATTGTGAAACAATTTTTTTTCTATGAATTAATTATAATAAGAATTTGTATATGTAAGTGACAATGAAAACATGATACATTTCAAACATATCCTACGTATTTGAACGCAAGCACATTTCTCCGTGTTGCATCGTGAAACGGCTGCAGCTTTTCAAGGCAGATTTTTAAGTGCCTGCACCGTGCAGAATGTCATAAAAGTAAGAGTGTCAGATTTCCGCGAATCGGGCACGCGCCGGTCGCAATCTGGTCCAGCCGGACGCCGTTTCATTTCTCAGTTAAACAATACGAGCAGGTGATACTCCTATTCCGTAAGAGAGAACGTACCGCGCGTTACCATATTGCCATTCCCAATCACATATTTACGATCTTTGCATTAAATCATTAACACCAATCGTTACAGCATTGACAGCATTTCCTTGTCTATAGCTGTAGAAACGAAACAATAAATGTAAAGTTAGAAAATTTATTGAGTTGATTTATTGGAGTACAATTTCTTATAAAAATTTTAAAATAAATGTCCTTTTTTGTTTGATTTTATCGCTTTAGTTTTATAGAATAATAATTATAGAAATTCAAAATTTCTTTGGAGAAAATGTTATTATATACGCTTGAAAATCGATCTTCTTCCCTTCTTTATACAATTATAAATATCACACATTGATATTTCCATTTATAGGCAATGTTTCACACTGCTAACATTAAACTTAATCATAGATATCAATACGTGGTTGGTGATTTTATTCATTCTCTCCCACGAAGTTGATGCACTACTACAAAAAGCCTGCTACAAAAAGAATCTATTTACAATCCCACGGAGGACACCGAGGAGGTGTGACCCTGCGTTGGTCCCTGGACCTGATCTTGACTTTTTTACGCATTCTCAGCTTTGAATAATAAGACCGACGAATGGATGAAACAATTCGACAACCAGAAAGGGCCTTCTCTTGTGCACATGCAGGCCGAACGACGCCGGGAGGTCTCTCGGTGTCTCAGCAGGAGCCAGAAGAGAATAGAGATGGCAAGCCACGTGTTGGACACATCGAAACCCGGAGATATGATTGTACTCTTAACAATATCGACTTAATTTTTCTTCTTAGGCATCCAAAATTCAATTATTTTAGCATTCTACATCTTTCGATATTCTAAAACTTTTAATATATTGTGTCTGTGTATAATGATGTGTGCTAATAAATTTATTTTTTTTTTGTAATTTAATAACTGTATTATATATGTATAATATGTATGTAATGAATGACCTATACTATACTGTAGATATTGAATTCGACTAACAAGAAATGAAATTCAATGAATCTTATGATTGATTCTTTTTTCTTCTGTTGAGGATCCGTTCTCCAAATATGAAAATTGATTGCTCATCGTTTCACAAACAATCCATGTTATATGGGTCAAAGCGATATCAGTTTACGACCGCCAACCGCAGTGGCAGCAACCACCGCCTATTTATACGATGCTGAGCTTTTTGTCAGTCGCGGGGTGGTTCTTATCCTAAACATCACATCCGCCGAAATGTGTGCCTCCTACGCTGACCGAGAAAAGGAGGCTCGCGAGGGATTGCGAGAGGCGGCGAAGACGAAGCGCGAGGGAAGCTACGACAGGAACCACCGCTTCGCTTTCTTCAATGGCTTCAAACATCCGCTACACCAGCCGCTACCAGATTTTTCGTTTACCCCCTGCCGTCTCAGTTTGCGCCACAAAGAAACGTTCGTGCATGCGTTCATTTCCCCTTTCCACGTCAGAAGCGAAAGGATGCGTCTCGGGATGCGTTTCTATCCGATGCGGTTCTCGACGTTTCTCAAAGCTTTCGCTTCATTTCCGGTTCTTCTGTGATATCGTGTTCTCTTTTACGGGTTCCACAGTTGGAAATTTTTGAATTAATATACATAGATATAAACATAGTACAATTAAAGAACATGTAGAAATATTTATTATGTATACACTTGTGTATATATAATTGTATATATAATTACATATACATATACACATATATTACTTTTTACACATATTATTATTTTAATTTATAAACGCAAGAAACATTTAAAATATTTAGCACTCGACGCGCAATTTCTTAACTAGAAGGCTCTCTTGATCGATTGTGGCCACGTGTCTCGAAGGAAGAGGGATTGTGAGATACATCTGGACCAAGACGATCGAACACGTCGGCCTTCTTCGAGATGAGAGAAGCGAGAAGGGGGATGACCGGTGGACGCTGCGCGACCAGCGCGACACGCATTGTATACCGGATCCACGTGCACGCGAAAGAGGCAGCAGCTCGTCGAATCACCAGCTGCCGATTCGCCGAGGCGACTCCTGGAAGCACGGGAGTCGATCTAAAATTAGCGGCCCCAGCATGGCACCCCCGCCTAGGCCTTACATGGCCACGTCACGGGCATACACTCGGCTACTTTGAAAGAGAGATATAGAGAATGAGAGAAAGAGAGGAGAGAAAAAGGGAAACAATAATAATCGCAGCTTGCTCGGCACGAGTTGATCACGCGCGAGATCTAGCAGCTGGAACTTGTCGACAAACAACGCGATCGGATCTCACTCCAGAAATCATTATTCCAGAAATGATGAAAGCTTGCATCGGCGAAATTAAAAGGAAACTTTGCATTGTATTGCAAAATAGTCATCTCAATCTTCATTCTTTTTCGCAGTTAAATAAGTAGTTCGCAAGTATAATGGTAACTGCAAAAAAGAATACTCAATTTTTTTAATAGAGATCTATATAGAATTTAATGATCTATTGGTTTTATAATTAATTTAAGTGTGTGATCAAAGCTGCGGATAAAATACATTTGGCATATTTAAAATAATTCTTTTATTATATTACATACACACACACGCACACACACACATACACACACAAAACGCACGCACGCACGCACGCACGCACGCAAGCACACATACATGCATAAGTATACATGATTTTGAATTATTCTTATAATTTTTCCTAATATAAAATTTGGTACAAAGTACTAGAATCTCTCTTTATTATCATTGTATGAGACAGGAAGTGCCGCAAGAGTTAGCAATGAACCACATGGCTGCCGGATGAATGAATGGTGTAATGAACGAAGTCATGTCATATCCAAGATAGCACGTTAACGTGCTGGAAAAGTATCTTAATGAAGTACTGATTAATATCAAGTGGCATGAGATAATATATCTAATTTTTATTCTCATTACTTCCTTGATCGAAGAATCGATTCTTCAAAAAAATTTTCATTAATGTCCATTTCAAATATTCGATCGTTTTAAAATAGTTTAAATATCCCTGTTATTTAAACTTATTTCACAATTTCATGAATAAATTAATATCAAGAATTTATATAAATAATTTTTTATGTATGGAAATATTGTTTCTTTATATTTAATTTATTTATGAACTATAATATTATTTATAATTCTGGTATAAATAAAATGAATCAAATATGTGAATGTATAATACGTGTATATGGAAATTACACAGAAATATAATGCGCTTCACTGTTAAATCTATAGTGTCAAATTTAACTTAATGCGAGTCGCCACTGCTCTTATTACTCAATCGTTATTTTATATTAAAACAATGATTATATTTGACATTATATAGTGTCAAATTTAATTATCTATATTATCTATATTTTAGTAAAAAATAACGATATATTTAGTAGGAGCAATGGCGACTCACATTAGGTTAAATTTGACACTATAGATTTAACAGTGTTGAATCCGAAACTTTATCTGAACGGGTAATATTCAAAGAATTCAAAGAAAGCTGTGAATCTCTTGCGCACAGTTCAATTAATCACGTTTCGCGGATCTTCAATCTAATTCATATAATACCGGATACATCTCAGTAGGTCGCTTAACACCGAAACGAGAGAACCTTTGCGGACTCCTTATAGGAGGAAGGAACCCCGTTCCGCAGTACATCTGCGTCGAGCGGATGCAGACTGCATTTTATGACCGTCCAATGCACAACCGATTCTTATTCGTGCACCCGCACTCACACCCTCCATCGTTCTCCATCGAGCGGTACAACGACTTCTATAATTAGATCCCCTTCCTTCTTTTGAGTTTAGACACCTTCGCGGGCGCGAGTGATCTCTTGACCTGTGAAAAAGAAAATTAAAAGGAAGATTAGAAGGATATTAAAATATTTCAATCTTAAAATCGACATTAGTGTATGTTTTTCAAGTGGACTAAGTGGACACTTCTTATACATATTTCAAATCAATATCGTCGCAATGAACATCTTATTCTTCTAACTAAATTCAAAAATGAATGGTGTCATTTATTTTGTCAACATCTTTCACTGAAAATTAATTAGATTAATCCACAGGTTTGGACGCAAACGATGACTTGAAAGAGCTATCACGTTCCGCGTGTCATAGGTTTCACTTTGGCTATTTCGAACAGGTTGCGCTCGTATCTATTTTTCGATCATTGGCATCGGTCGGATCTACGTGATTCTTGCGCTGCCGACAACAGATAGACACGAATATAATATAAATGGCAATAGTTAAATTGAGTCGCGATACATAAGCGCGATCTAAGCACTCGCTATCATCATCGTAGATACTGTTTAATCGTTGATCATCAGCCAAAAACTCGCCTCTAAACTTATTACAACCGTACGAAATCGTGATATTTCGATTCGAAGTGCTAGTACTGCTGGCACTTCTGTTGGCACTTCTATCTTCCAGTTAATTAGATTTTTTTAATAACGTTATACAAGACATGATCGTGTTTTATTTGCTATTTATATTAAGGGTTGGTCACATCTGCAATGCAAGATGTCTTCAATTATGATGTCAGAAACATAAATTTAGGCGAATGCTGATTGCAACTTTACATAAGAGTTGCACAAATAACTTACACAAATATATAACTAACTACATAAACATATATAACTTCCTTTTTCACCAAATTAATATAGCATACATCAATGGGAATTCTACTACAAATTCTTATTAAATTATCTTCAGAATAAATTTTTTTTTATTTTAATTATTCTTATGTATTACAAATATGCTTTTTGTATGGCCCATTCTCGTATATTGTTTAATTAATTTTGTTTAATCGCTTTATTTTTAAACAGATGAGATCTGATCTCAGGCGCATCCGGAAACCGACAATCGTCACGAGAGTTGGGCTTCCTGTCACACTGTGCTTTCGTCAATGGGCGAAAGATAAATTCGGTGGGGTACGATTTCGAAATTAGTATTTCTAGATCGTAGTTAAGGAATATCCTTGTGCAATATTGGTCTTTCTTTTCTTAGGAGCTTGCCAAATGATTCACGTCAGACATATTACATCAAAATAATTTTATTATCTAATTGATGTTTAATGTGCATTTCTACCAATGTAAATTAGCTTACTTAATCTCGATACTTCAACTTATCTTCATCTTCGTTTTAGTTCCAAGAATAAAAAAAAATGAAGAGTAATGAATCAAAATTGGTAGAATTGGGCATATAATGGCCATTCTACAATAAGCCATTAGTAATACATAAATCGAAAGTTAGAAGCTAAAAATTGACCAATCACAATCACATGAAAGAAAAATTTATTATAATTGGTCAATTTCTAGTTTCTGACTTCTGATTTATTACTAATGGCTTATTGTAGAATGTATGTGACTTAATGTTCAAAGAATAATTCCTAAATCTGAAATGATTTTCGAAATTTTGAAATTGAGAATTCAATACTTTTTAGAGAACTTCGAAGATCATAGACATTACATGTTGATTTAAAACAAAAAGGATCAACTACTTAACAAGTATTTTATATATATTTCTGTTGAATCTTTTTATTGAAAAAAATTTATCAATTCTTATATATTATGGCGCTTTGGCAACTCGAATTCGTCCCTGATCTGCATGCAAATACGAGCTAAACTTAGAGATGTCCGATTTCCCTCATTACGACAGATCGCATTTTCGTCTTCATCGACCTTAATTATTTTTTTGCTAGCTTCAATTGCTAAATATGTCGTAATGCCTACTTACATTCTTATAATCACTTAAGCTAATAGAGAATAGAAAAACGTAAGCAAATCATTTTTTTATTTGCTATTGCTTGCGTTATTGTCTTACTTTGTCAATCATTGACCAATTTGCTTACGTCTTACTGTTTATGTTTTTCTATGTGCCATTAGATTAAAATATTCAAATTTATTTTAAAAAATTATAATCACATTTTTTTTGCAAATATTGGCATAAATTAAAATTGAAATTAATCAGTATCTACAATTTCGGTCCAAATAAGTTGAGTTCAGTCAAATTTATGAAATCAGATTTACTGTTTCCAACATAAATCATTTGAATATAACGTACAATGTTCAATAATTCAATTCATAGATCATTTCATGAATCTTAGAAAATACGGTGATAAGATACAAATCCAGTACCTTCGGTCCTCAAAGTGTCAAGATAACACGTCTTAATGGACACACCGACCGGCTGGATTCTTCAATGGGCCACTAGAAAGAAGAGTTTCTGAATGGGCACGCACACGCATCTGAAACGTGCACGCACATGCAGTGCGATATTCCCATGAATCTTATAGCGGTGAGATATCAACGTACAAGATGCGCGTCCACCGGGTGTCTAATATTATACCTCTATACAAGACATATCGTGACGCACGCGATGTTTGTACGAATTATTTCGAACTCTTTTGCGTCAAACACATCTCGAAATAATATTATCTGAAACAAAATAATTAGGAAGTGCAGAAAGAATTAATTTTCGAATTTTTACTATCACGTCAAAGCTCCTAAACTTTTGTATGATACTAAAACAGTTTATTAAATAATTCTTAGTTATGTGCTTCAATACGCTAGTTTTTGTTATTTACATCTCTTTAATTAATCGAATTATTCGTGTAATAATTTAATATTTATAATTAAATATTTAATGTTTAATAATTTAATATTTATCTCCTTGTTTATATTATTAAAGATGATGTAAATAACAGAGAAATTACGACTAAATATATTTTTTAAATAAAGTAAAAATTTTAAGAAATACATATATGTATACAGAATTTTTTACACTTTAAATTATATGAAAAAATTTGATTAAATCTCAGCATTGGACTACTGATTATTACTACTGATGTTTTGAAATCCCATGTGGGCATAAAGTCCCGGGATGATCGCGTGGGTCGCATGCGTCTTGTAGACGCACGCGTGTTAAAGGGAAGAACGATGGAAAAGGGAATTCGAGCCTGGAGATGAGACGCTGGAGAAAGAGAGAGATGGAGATAATGGGCGCGTGTCGGTCGCGTGCCTATTGCCACCGGTGACTCGGTTGTATATCTGCGATCCCTCCGGAGTCCCTTTAACCGCCCTCCGTTTTTCCATCTCAAGGAGATGTTTGCAGACAATACCGTTTCCGCCGGTGATGAAGATCAACTGTCGACACATGTATCGAATAAAATCACGGGAAGATTTAATAAATCGACGAGAGTCTTTTTTATCATCCTGATAAATAACGGAAACATTTAATGTAAAATAAAAAAGGAAAAATTGAATTTAAGATATAAGGAAATAAATTTGATTAGTTGGGCCTTTTACAAGAAGGAACAGAATTCAATAACTGTCACGAAAATTTATGTTTTCCTAATATTATACATAAACATATCAACAGGGCTCAGTAAAATAACTAATATGACTTATTTAAAATAAAAAATATAAAATAAATTTTAGAAACTTATTTAAAATATTAGATAAGAAATAGGTCAGAAGAAGTTATTTAAAATAATACTAAATAACGTTTTTTTTTATTTAAAATATATATTTTAAATAAATTTATTAATATAAGACCGAGTCCTGCATATCAATTATTTGTTAAACTAATGACGATACTTACTTGCTAATTTGTCATTGTATCGTTTAAGATCATGACCTTAGTCGTTCACTGTCTAGTTCACTTCCTTTTTCCTGCCACTACGCTCCATAAAAACCGCCTGGGCAATAGCGATGAAAGAAAGAGAATAAAGACACTGGCATGCGAATGCTAGCCAAGCAAAAGCAGTTTGATTTATCCTGCTCTCCTAATTTCAAAAAAAAAAAAGAGACTTTGCAGAATTAAAAGTGTCTTTTTAATGACACGCCTTTTGCTAATAGTTGCGTGAAAATCACGAGTTTCCGATATTGTAAGCGAGAACGGAAGTCATTAACATTCCCGACGTTTCGGATGAGTAATTAGTTCTGTCGTCACTGGGACGCCATGCGTAAATCGCTGGTAATTTCTTTTTCTTGACAAAATCTGGATCACATATTCGAATATCAGGGCTACATTGAAATTTGCTTCCTTTATATCATACATAAATATTGATCTAATACGCGATTTTTTTAATATCATTTGTTTTTAATATAAGGATTTACTACATTTCGTTTCTTAAATTACTTAGATATTTTTATATCAAGATATACCCTGTCTCTAAATTAGAAGCTATCGTAATTCGCTTCTAAGGAACGAATTTTGTTTGAATTAGATCCTTGCGATTGATTCACGTGATTCCAGAACAAAGGAGATTGCAGAAAGTGGAGTACCCAGGATTAATTGCGACCAGGTCAGACTGGCGGTACACTACGAGACGAGCCTGTCTTTGCAGGTGGCAAGCAGGCATGCAAAACTAAAAACGGAGGGCGTACGCAATACGAGCACGTGCTCGCATCTTGCAAAAGGTCTCCTTTTTAAAAGCGGCACGGCGGCGGTGGCGGCGGCGACGTTGGAGGCGATCAGCTGGCGGTGTTTCTCCTTTTTCTCTTCGATCTTCGCAAGACCGAGGGAGAGGCGAGTCAGAAAAAAACGCCAAAAAGAACGAAAATGAGCGTCACCACCCCTTCTCCGTTGCGCGCACCCGCATCCTGTGGCAGCTTTCGTAAAAACCGTCGGCCCTGTCGGTTTCCATTCAAAAGCGCGAGTCACGGGGGCTCATTTACGAATTTCATGACGAAACCCTACACTGACTGGAGAGTGAGGCGTCTGCGATCTCGATCGAAGCGTCATCAGGAACGTCGAGCTTAAAGATGAATAGATAAAGCGTCGCGTCAGGAACCGAGCTCTGAGATGAATAGATAAATAGACACGAATAAAAGGAGAAAGTGCGATCGCATGCTTTGAAAAAAGATCTCATCTTTGGATTATATTAAACTTATACTATTATAATCTATCTCTAAAATAAAACGCACGCATAAGAAATAAAGAGATTTTATTTAAAAATATCAAAAAATGTGTATAAATTTAAAACAATTAATTTGTCATTGATTCTTGCATCATTGATATTTACGTACTTGGGAGTACAAATAAGTTTCCGCCGTTTTTTATAAAAAATTAAACATTTATTGAAAGAACGGTACATAATGTTTTATTCAAAGTAATGGCCATCGCTAGCCACTACTTTTTCCCCTCTTTCTGGTAGCATGTGGATACCGCGTCGGAAGAACGCTTCATCTTTTGAGGCTATCCAATCATCGATACAATTTTTGGTATCTTCATATGATGGTGAAGTACTGCTTAGACAGGCCATGCGTCATCGATCGGAACAAGTGGTAGTCGGAAGGAGCAATGTCTGGAGAATACGGTGGGTGGGGTAGAACTTCCCATTTGAGTGTTTCTAAGTAGGTTTTGACCGGCGCTGCAACATGTGGTCGAGCATTATCATGCAGGAGAATAATTTTGTCATGCCTGGAGTAGTGGGTGCGTTTTTCCTTGAGTGTTCGGCTCAATCTCATCAATTGTGTTCGGTAGAGAGCCCCAGTAATGGTCTCGTTCAGTTTGAGCAACTCATAATACACGACCAAGCTGATCCCACCAAATACACAACATGAGTTTTTTTTCATGAATATTCGGCTTGGCTGTCGATGTTGAAGCATGGCCAGGTGGTCCCCATGATTTTCTCTTCTTTGGGTTACCGTAGTGGATCCATTTTTCATTACTAGTGATTATACGATGCAAAAAACCCTTTCGTTTATGCCTAGCAAGCAGCATTTCACATGTGAAAAATCAGCGTTCAACGTTTCTCGGCTTCAATTCATATGGAACCCAATTCCCTTGCTTTTGAATCATTCCCAATGATTTTAAACGATATGAAATTGTTTGTTGAGTCCTAATGTAAGTTCTTTTTGTGTTTGGCACGAATCTTCATCCAATAATGCTTCCAATTCCGCGTCTTCCTACATTTTCGGCCTTCCGCTTTTCTTTGTCTTCGACGTCAAATTCACCGTTCTTAAACTTTTGAAACCATTCACGACAACTTCTCTCACTTAAGGCAGCATCACCATATGCTTCTACAAGCAATCTATGCAGCCTCAGCTGCAGATTTCTTCAAATTAAAGAAGTAATTCAAAAGTTCCCGCAAATGACGCTTATTCGGCTCAAAACTCGACATTTTCGTACAAAAAAAAATATATGATGCTGATACAAAATCGCTAATATTTCAAGGTTACCGGTGTTGCCGGATGTCCAATCTTACGATATGTCGTTTTACATCAAACAATTTTAACTATAGTTTATTAGTGGCGCCGTCTTTTGCAAACGGCAGAAACTTTGTACTCCCAAAATAAATACAAAATAAATACAAAATAAATTATGACAACAAATAAAACAATATAATAAAAGTAACAGAAGAATTCATATATATTCCAACATAATAATAAACATATCGCATATATAGCTGTATGTCAATCAGAGTGTAGAATTTTATTGAATAATATCAAATGACCATTTGGACAGTTTCCCTTCAAAGCGGAGCATTCCAACAACGCCGAGGCGAAGGGTAAGTAGCTGAATTCGTACCGATGGCGGTGTAAGAATAGCAACACGATCGAAGGGGGGGATGAAACAGGCGGCTGATCGCTGTCTCCGGAAGGAACTGTCTCCCTTTATCCTCGAGGACATTCCTCCGAACACGAGCCAACGTGTCTTACGGTGCTCTCCCCTAAAGGGAGGCGCTTCCACGGACCCATCTCCACCCAACGTTAACCTCTTGCACCCAGAACTAAATTAAGAGTCGTTCCGGTCGACGTTTTTTGCCACCGGCACTTCTCGAACCTTTTTTTTCTCAAACCCTGCTCAATTCATCGAAAGTATCAACCCGTTATATTTCTTCACATGTCTAAATATTTCAGACCTTATTCCCAAGATTATAATTTTCACTAATTTGTATATAATATGTTACAGTCAATGCTTTTTTTATTTTAAATTCCTTATTTAATTTATTTTTTATCTTTTCCAACAATGAATAAGTTAGAATTGCGATAAATTTATTAGAGGAGAAGGTTGGATTGTTTAAAATTTTAAACATTTCTATGTGTAAAGAGAAGAACATGATTGTTAGATATAAAAAAAAATTAGAATTAAAGAAATAATAAGAGTGAATAAATGATGTTCTGAAAAGTACATTGGAAGTGCGTTCTCTTCGAAATTAACGCGCTGTAAGCTTCATTCTATCTTCCACATGTAATATGTGGTAAAGATAGAATAAAGCTATATAGCGTGAACGCCTAAAGAGAATGCATCTTAAGAGATAGATTAAAAGTTATTGAAGTAGGAGGTAGCATTAAAGCTATATTACACAGACAATAGTAGAACTTACCGAAAAACATATTTTTTTTTAAATATTTTTTTTAAATATTTTTACCATTCCCTTCTTTCTTTTTTGATATCTATAAATATGCTTTTTTTCTTCTTCCTATACTTTTTTCTTCTTCTTATTTGTTGAATTTCTATCTTTTTCCCATTTGTTTGCTCAATCCGAAGTCAAATCTCGTTAACTAGTTCGTTTGCCACCTCAGTACTCAACATCATTTAAATAATGCGCAACGAAAAAACATTGTAGAAATGAGCAGCTTTAAAAATGTTAAACTCATAATTTACAAAAACAAGGAAATGTAATAAAAAATTTAAAAATGTAAAAATATTATCTATTTTTATTTTTGGAAAAATATGATAATAATATTTTAGTACAATATAAAAATAATATTTCATAACATGTATTATACATAATTTTTGCCAATCCAAAAAAATGAAATCTCGAAAAAACCGAAATATCCGATACCATCCGACTTTTCTCTAATTGATATCCTTATTATACGCGTTTTATAATTATATATTTATTATGCATAGAGAGTTTTCTAATTATATTGATAATTTTGTGAGAGTTCTCATATAGCACAGTATTCACTCATATAGCACAGAAAGATTACAGAAACATTGCAGAATGATTTAAACATTGCAATATTGCATGGTGGTTGCGAAATCATTGCAAAATTCTAACAATGTTAAGATGTCCGATTTTTGTTACAT
>Ga0157364_1004866_pt1 | contig 13528 bp, 6 predicted proteins | sample AttsexASBM2_FD_111476 | JGI IMG/M metagenome (GOLD analysis project Ga0157364, IMG submission 111476) | Fungus gardens microbial communities from leaf cutter ant in Ribeirão Preto, State of São Paulo, Brazil - Atta sexdens ASBM2 | ecosystem: Host-associated > Fungi > Mycelium > Unclassified ... | reverse complement strand
GGACGAAAAATGGGTTCATTACGATAATCCCAAGCGCAGAAAATCATGGGGAGTTCCCGGCCATGCTTCCACGTCGACGGCCAAACCGAATATTCACGGCTCCAAGGTCGTGCTCTGTATTTGATGGGATCAGCTCGGCGTAGTGTATTATAAACTGTTAAAACCGACTGAAACAATCATAGGCGATCGGTATCGAACGCAATTGATGCGTTTGAGCCGAGCATTGAAAGACAAATGGTCATAATACAACGAGAGATACGATGAAGTGATTTTGCAGCAATGCTCGACCCCATATTAAAAAAAAAAAGTGCGAAAGTGGTCAAGACGTACTTGAAAACGTTGAAATGGGAAGTCCTATCCCACCCGCCGTATTCTCCAGACGTTGCTCCCTCTGACTATCACTTGTTTCGATCAATGGCACACTGCCTGGCTGACCAGTACTTCAGGTCTTATGAAGAAGTAAAAAATTGGATCGATTCGTGGGTAGCTTCAAAAGATGACCAGTTTTTTCGACGCGAGATTCGTACGCTACCCGAAAGATGGGAGAAAGTAGTGGCCAGCGATGGAATACTTTGAATCATAAATGTATAACCAGTTTTTTACAATAAAGCCTCGAATTTCGGAAAAAAACGGCGGAAGCAAAGTTGTACACCTAATACATGTCGTATAATTCTTGAATTTGTTTATGCACAAAGGTGGTTATCTGAATATATAAGGTGTAATAAAAAGAAATTCATTATTTTTCCAATAGATGTTTTTTTAGTAATCTCGTGTTGTATAAGTGCGATCGGGTTACGCTAGATGGCGTTAGAAAGATAAGATTTCGTACTAAAAAAACTTCTCAGACAGTTTTATGATTGCTTGACTCAGTATTGTTTGAGTGCGCGTCAAAGGTGGACACCAGCAAAGAGAAAATACGCTATATTTTACAGTTTTTCTTCGATAAAGACAAAAAGCCGCAAGCCAGGCGGCTGAAATGTGTTTATGGTTCTGATACTGTAAGCCAATCACGCGCAATTCGTCGTTTCCGTTTCGGTAATTTTGATGTCAAAGATGCACCACGCTCTGGAAGACCAATTATCGAAAAAGGTGATAAAATAATGGAAATCGTCGAGTCCGACCGTCATGTAAGCACTGTTTCGATTGCCCAGAAGGTAAACATTGCAAAAAACCGTTGGAACTACTTAAATAAGGTTGGATACAAAAAGGAGCTCGATGTGTGGGTGCCACGAATTAACGCAAAAAACTCATGGACCGAATTTCCATCTGCGAATCGCTGCTGAATCGCAATAAAATTGACCCATTTCTGAAGCGGATAGTGACTGGTGATGAAAAGTGGGTCACTTACGACAACGTCAAGCGAAAACGGTCAAATCGCGGTGAGCCGGCGCAAACGATGGCTAAGCCAGGATTGACGGCCAGGAAGGTTTTGTTGTGTGTTTGATGGGATTGGCAGGGAATCATCTACTATGAGCTGCTCCCCTACGGCCAAACTCTTAATTCGGATCTGTACTGTCAACAATTGGACCGTCTGAAGGAAACAATCGCCCAGAAGCGGCCAGCGTTGGCCAATAGGAGAGGAATTGTGTTCCATCAGGACAATGCAAAGCCACACACATCGATAATGACTCGCCAGAAGCTCCGGGAGCTTGGTTGGGAGGTTCTTATGCATCCACCTTATAGTCCGGACCTGGCTCCAAGTGATTACCACCTGTTCCTGTCTATGGCGAATAATTTTGCTGATGAAAAATTCGCCTCAAGAGAAGCTTGTGAAAATCGACTGTCCCAGTTTTTTGCCAATAGGGTTTCTATGGGAGAGGCATAATGGAATTACCTTCAAAATGGTAACAAATTATCAAACAAAACGGTGCATATTTGACCTAAATCATCGGATCATTCTAACTATATTAAATAAAGCCTTCAATTTCATGCAAAAATAATGGATTTGTTTTACTACATCTTATATGTGAGCGGGTCTACCCCTACGCGAAATGAATCGCTTAAAAGCGGCAATAAAGGCTTCGGACGTAAGATTACTTACTAACTCTAGATGGACCGCCTTCGTGGCGAAGCACACAAAAAGTGAAACGTACGCCTTGTGATCCGCGCATTTCGACGCTTTCCTTCACGTAACAAGAGCGGCCTAGCTTAATCTACTCCGCAACGAGAGGAAGATCGAGAAACGTTAACTCGGCTAGCCGGTAATGAGCCTATTAAGGCTTCCGATTGATTAGGTTTAGCCTTAAAACAGGTTATATATTTCTATGTGGAATAATACATTTCTGTATTATTCCACGTACGCATCGCAATGATAGGCCAAAAGCGCTGGCGCACGAAAGCCATTGTGGCTTGCAAACCCGCAAGTAAGTTTCATGTGTGTTCACACTCTATAATACGTTGAATTAATATATTTGTGAGGCAAGAGAATTGGATGGCACGCATTGAACGCAAGATTTGAATTTTTTAATCTCCCGCCAACTCGCATTAGTCCGCTTTCATCTAAGAAAGGAGATAGCGATAAGATATTATTAGAAGTATTTACAATTTCGTTCTTGATCAGTGCTTCATATTCGCGATAAAACGCTCGCTGTTGCACTGTTTTGCAAATACAATCTAAAGTGGTAGATGTTTCAACGGGGGACACGAAAGTAGATATTCTGTGCTTCCGGTGAGCCCTAGATAATCTTAAACAATACGCTATGATGCGGCATATTTTGTTTAAATTAGAATGCTTGTTTAGTAAGTCATCAATGATGCAGGAATAGAAAGTGAAAACGGCTACGCGGATTTTCTTTTGTTCGGAAAGATCATTGTCTAAACGCGGGAAGACACTGGGCGGCCAGTGTTCTTCATCCCATTTTAGAAATTCGGGGCCATTCCACCTCTCAGCATCGATTAAGTCATAGGGATTTATCCCATGCGACAATGTGTTGGGGGCGCGGCAGAATTGTCGGGGGATGCGATATGACGTCAGCGTTCGACTTCTGTTAGGTGCTGAATTTCACCCACCCTATTTGCCACAAAGACTGACCACCGCCGCGAGAGGGAGGTTATTCAGTTTAATGCAATCGTTGAGTCCGACCATAGATAAGTCGGATTGCGAGAGTTCCAAAGACTCTCTAACCTTGTTGATTAAGCGCGCCAATAGTAAAGCGGCCGATAGCTCTAATCGCAGTAATGAAACGGTTTTGAGCGACGCGACGTGAGACACAGCAACTTGGAATGATGGTCGTTGAGACCGAGCTTGGTGCGAAGGTATATGCAGGCTCCGAACGCGCGTTAGTTGGCATCGCAAAATCCGTACACTTCCACGATTGGCTGATGAACATTGAATTTAACGCATCGAGGAATTTTTAATTGATTCAAATTACTCATCAGACTCGTCCCATTGGATGGCCAATTGCCACAAATCTTGCAAGATGAGCTTTGCGATCACAATGACCGGATCCAGAAGGCCCAGAGGATCGAACAATTTAGCGACCTCGGAAAGTATGATTCGTTTTGATAAATAAGGTTCTGTATCAAAGTATTTGCAGAGAAATTGAAACGTATCCTGACATTGATTCCATTGCAAGCCCATAGTACATGAGTTCGCATTATCTCTGATAATGACGATCACGATTGTCTGTTTTTAATAATTCAGGGCAATTCGAGACCCATTTGCTTAACTCGAATGCTCCTAATTTTAATAGCTGAATGGTTTTATCGCGAATTAGTTTTAATTCGTTGACTGTATCCGCTCCGGTGAACATGTCATCGACATAAAAATCTCGAAAGACGCATGCTGAACCGCGAGTGAATTGATGAGCGTGCTGCTCGGCCAAATGCTTAAGGCATCTGGTGGCCAAGAATGACATGGAAGCTGTACCGCTAGTGATGGTAGTGAGTTCGTACGTATCGATATTAGCAGAAAGATCGTTGCGCCAGAGAATTCTCTGCAGGCGCGTCTGAAATGGATGCATTAAAATTTGCCGATATATTTTTATGATGTCAGCGGTGATGACATAAGTGAAAAAGCGAAAACGCATTAAAATTGAGATCAAATCTTGTTGAACGGTAAGTCCCACTAAAAGCGCATTGTTTAACGATACGCCGGAACTACTGCGGCAAGATGCATCGAATACAATACGGATTTTCGACGCTTGCCCGACCGTTTTGAAGACAATGGGTGGCTCCATGCGTTGCATTTGTCCCAGCGATAAATATTCGTCGAGAAACGTCGCATATTGAATTTTAAGAATAGGATCGCGCTTGAAACGTCTCTCGATGTTCCTCAATCGCTTGAGAGCAGACTCACGTAAATCGCCAATTATTTAACATTTGCTCTCTGACTAGAAGCTTGACTATATATCTACCATGAGAATTTTGAGACACGTTGTCTAAAAAGTGACGCTCACAAATGTTTTCCTCCATTGTGTAATTGTGTGGTTGCGTGAAGATGTCCTCCATTTGCCAGGCATAACTGACATGTTCGTGTAATTTCGCATTGGTTACAGACGCGTGAAACGAGTGGAACTTTGCGGCGGTCGATATGGTATTGTTCAAACGACCCGCCAAAATCCAGCCCAATCGTGTTTTTTGGAGAGTTGGGTATTTGTTTGAAAACTTGATTTGACCAACGCATATCAGATTCCAAAAAAAGTCCGCACCGATTAAAAGATCAATATCCGACGATATGTGAAATCGCGGATCAGCTAAACAAATGTTGCACGGAAGATTAAATTTATCCCGCCCCAAAGAGAACATCGGAATTTTGCCAGTAATCCGATCAGTAACGATGCATTCGATAGCCGCGGTGTACGAGTTGAGTCGATTGTAATTTGACTCCAACGTGATTGGTCGAGATTACCGTGCCTTTGAGGTCGCAGATCGAGAGGTTTGATGGACACGTTTCTAAACCGAGAGCTTCTACAAATTTTTTGGTTATGAAGTTCGCTTGCGATCCGTAATCCAACAGAGCTCGACACGCGAGCCATCGCTGCCGCAGATAACCACAATCGCAATCGAAAGCATGGCTTGTTCGTTATTAGATGATTCTAAAGTATAATTCGATAGGAGGGAGGGGGGTGGAATTGCCTTAGGTGCAACTTCCTTATCGGTATTGATAGTCGATGGATCCGCGGCAGAGGGCATATGAAATAGCGTATTGTGTTTTGCCTGGCAGACCTTGCATTGACCGGAAGTGCATGCTTGATGCATGAGAAGAGGAGCGCAAGCAATTGACGCAAACGACTACGAATTTCCGCGACCCTTTGTGATACTGAAAGTGCCATGAAATTTTTGCAATAATAAATGACATGTTCTCTGAAGAAGTTCCCTGACAGAAGTTGCATTTTGGTTTAACTGTAGCCGCACACGACGCTCAACATTTGGTTGCGATTTTGCCTCGACCTTCTTTGCAGAAGTGATGCTAGCCCTTGTGGTAATCTCGAGCACCTCACATCGATGAGCGATAAAATTTAACAGCTGTTTGAGCGGCGGTGGCCCGTTAAGGAGGTTCCCCACTCGCGTAACGTGAGTGAGTCAAGTTTAGAGGTTAGACTGGGAACGAGAAGATGATCCCAATGCATCGTAGGACACTTCAATGCCTGAAGGTCGTGCAAATGTTTCAAGACTTCGTTAGAGATTCTTCTAAGATCGATTGGATTTTCCCTTGTCATAGTCGGCAAATCCAATATAGCATTGACGTGAGTTTGAATAATCACGCGCTTGTTGTCATATCGCTCCCTGAGAATTGCCTACGCGACATCGTAATTAGTGTCCGACAATTCTAACGAACTGATTACAGTGCTTGTGTCGCTGATGAGTGACGCTCGCAAATATTGAAATCTTTGCATTTTTTGAGAGCAAGATGTTGGAATGGATATCAGAATTGAATATATCGAAAACCGGGAACCATTCATCGTACTTGCCGGAAAATGTCGGTAAATTTAGCTCAGGCAACCGAATGTGCATACTACTATCTTAATCGCGAGCACTCGAAGAGAATGGAGAAAAAATGGACGTTCACAATGACGGCGAAGGGGAAATAAGATCACGGATCTTAACGGATAACGCATAGTACGCTTCCTCGAAATCGTCTCGATCACAGCCTTCGGACTTATCTAAATCATAAAGATTCTAGACGGAATTGCACATCGTTATATTCCACCCAATAGTGTTCGAGTTTCGCCCTCCGTTCATCGAGGTGAGTGACTATTGACGGGGTAATGGCGGCGATTGACTCCACATAAATTCTGATATGCGTGCCGCCTTTTTGGTCGTGCGTTGTCGCTTAAGTGTCGCCACTTCTGGTTGATCGACCATCTTGAATGTGAATGCGCATGCATACACGCAACGGACGCGGCGAAGGGAACTTAGTTGGCAATGGAGACAATGGTCTTCCTTATCTTGTTACGCACGCAATTAATTCTAGGAGAGGATACGATAGATGCTAGATGCCTTCCAGTCGAACGTTGTTGGACGGAAATGTTCCTTTCGCAGATGATGCGTTGAGAGATGACTTCCGTTGCACGTCGTCTGGATTGGGCCTTGTTTTCCTCCGTCGATAGGATTCCGCTCGTAAAATGCTGATTCTGCGCCAGGATATGACGTAATATGAGCCGGGCTGCGTCTCTGAATCTTAGACGCGGGCCTTGCGACTGTTTTATTGAATTGTGTGCTGCTATTGGTGCGATGCTTGCACTGATTGTTGCTACTGCGATGCTTTTCTCGATGTAGTACCCTTATCTGACTGCCAAATTGCTGCTCGCCATTTCAATGAGGCTAAATACTTGAAGTATCCGGCTCAAAGGACCAAAGAAATGTTGGCGATTTTGCTGCGCGTACGAAGAAATCGTAATGGCGCGATCAGGCGATCACCATCCGAGCGTTTCCTACGGTATTAATGCTTCGAGAGCACTCGGTCGAGAAAAATGAAATATTCTCTGCTTTCCAAATTTTTTATTAAAAATGCCTCGAGTGCGGGCGAACATGTTTCACAGCGAATACGAAAAGGATCTTAGCGATAGCGCGGCGATAACTTTCCACGAGAGGCGTGCAGAAGACAAAAACAGTTTGTTTTTTTGTTGCCAAAACGATCTGATATTATTTTTTTTAATCGATTATGCGTGACGCATGCGTCGTTTAGCAATCGACATCTCGTGGATTCATCGATTTTTCATACAAGCGATTAGGCGATATAACTAGACGTCATGAATCATAGAGATACTGAACACTGACACTGTGTGCACTGTAACGAATTGTGTTGTATTTGTCTTCGTCGCTATCTCACGCAGCCAACGCGGTATGAGACAAATCAGTCTATATAAAAAAATACGCATCTCATATTTTATATACCATACTAAAAGCTCGATTAAATCGAAGGGACCGTTCCAGATCCAAAAGAAGAACTCTTATTGGCTCTTATTATTTTGACTACACTTTATATGACTTTCAATATGACAGCGATAATTAACAAAGAAAATTACATTGCGACTTTCGACTGTGCTTTACGTCCATAGTTAACAGTTCACCGAACTCATGTAAATCTAGTTTTATCATATTATTATTTTAATTAACTGAAGACGGACCGGTGGTTCCAAAACGTACATGTATTTTTGAAATTGATATACAAATCATTTTTTATTTGGTTTAATTATATATGTGTAATATCCTTCAATTTAAAAAGGCTCGATCATTGACTTTGTTTAAATAATTGTCATCAATCTTCACATAATACAAGCTTCTTCATATAAAATAGAGACACTTTTATTATATAATGAGATCTCGTGTTATCAATTGAGTCTGTTAAAAATTTCGTTCGCCTAACCATTTTTTAGATATGAACATAATGTTTCTGACCAACTCGATAGTTCAAAAGATACATGTAGTATCTCCTGATTGTAGTATCTCCTGCGTCCGTATACTTAGCACGAAAAACTACCTGTATTTTGGTAAAGAAAAAAATAAATGGATAAAGATGTAAGTTAGATATTTAATTATGTTGAGACATTTCAGAGTTTATTAAGATTCTTGAAGTAAGGATTGATGATAAAGGGCAGGAGGACAGGTGATAATATTCATAAATGAGTAAGGATGCGTTAAGTTGTGTTTAAAAAAAAAATTGGGACATTTCGAGATGTATTATAGTATTTAAAATGATGGCGGAGATTGGGGAGGTAGAGGTGTATATATGGGTATGGTAAGCCATACCAGGAAGTGTCAATGTGTATTGAAATTTTTGTAGTAGATGGGTAGAAGAAGTTCGGATAAATAACGAAAATGTTGAGTATGAGTATGGAAGGTGGGAGTAAATGTATTCGAGCAATAATTATCTGAAGAAGTGATATCCGCGGACATCTCGAAGACGGTTCTTAATTTTAATTTTACCTAATTTTTACATAAATAAAAATAAAAAGAAATATCTCCCTTAATACTCATTGCAGAAAAAAAATAGATAGATACTTTCATTACATAATTTCAATCCCCAAGCTGTAGATTGAGCCTATTAAAAATTTCGTCCACCTAATCGTTTTTTTTATATGACCATAATGTTTCCGATCAACTTGACGAGTCGGGTAAAGATACACTGTAGTGTTTCCTGCGTCCAAAGGGTGCGAGGCATTATCTTTTGAAAAGTAAAAAAAGTTATATTTATGAAAAATCAGAAAAATAATTTCCAGAACAATAAATTTCTCATATACGATCGTGTGAAGAGAGCTTCTGAATTACAATAGAAGTGTAACTTAAATTCATTACAACCAAAATAGAGAGCTAAATAAGCAATTTTGCTACTCTGATAAAAACTCACTGAAATGACTCAAGATTTTTTTATCCCGAAATTTGAGTATCTAAACACCTATCCGTTCCGATTCATTACCCGATTCGATTCGATCCGTATTTTTGGGTATCCATACACTAATTTGATAAAATATATGTACAGGCAGAAAAGGAGCTTCTTTCTAAATAGGAAAAATTTTTCCATTTATTTCTTATTTAAAATTATAATTAGGTCTGTGTTAAGTTATATTTTTTCGAGATAGGAATAAGGTTTCATTTATTAAATGCATTTACTAAAATATGCAAATATTTAAATAATATGATATTTTCATTACATAAAATTCAAATTACAAAGTAAAATACGTGCATACTTTTATATTCGTAGCTTTACCATATTTGTTAATAATTTTTTAACAATGAGCGACAGATAAAATTTTATGATTGCTCGAAGTCATGACAACATGTCAAGGTCAAATTGATCAGTTGATTATAATATAAATAATTACGGAAAAATATTCCAAAACGTTCCTATAAACAATTTTTGAAGATATACATAACTCTGTCCTTTACATTTTTTCAAAGAAAATATATTATTGCTAAAACAAAATATGCAATAACGTTAAAATAAAAAATGTTTAACATTCTTAAGCTTAGCAAACATTTCTAAATCACAATGTTTTTAACTAGAGTAGTCTTAAATCTTTTGGCATATTAAAAAATTGTTTTATATGATACACAATTTATTTTATGTTCGATTATCGTATCTGTTGAATTTTCTTCTTTATTTGTTTTGAAAAATAATTTTGAATAGATAATCATAATAATGAGTGAGTGTTACCTAATCCAAGATCCTTCTTAAATTGATCTGTGATTCTGCCACCGTTAAAGATGTTCTCAAGGTTTTTGTTAAGTCTGCAGAATCTCTGGTTCACATTGTAGACAACAATAGCGTATTGAACTTCCATCATGATGATGACTATATACATGAAGTACAGGGGAATATAATTGATTGGACCTTTGTCGTTCAATTTCCTGTTTAGTTTCGTCTCATAATTCCATACGTAGATATCGAGACATGAGATGATGATGGAATAGAGAAGACAGCAGAATGACAACAGAATTGTGTATCGTCGGATCTTTTTCGGCGAAACAATTCCTAGCTTCTCATCGCACTTTACCGCAGACGAATTGAATATCCATAAAATATTGCGAAATGTTTTAAGAAAAATATTTTTTTTAATATTACAAGTATTACTTTTAAATGATTTTAATAATATTTTAAAATGTTTTGAAGATTTGGAAACATTTTAAAATTGTTTTAAAACATTTTGTAGTAATATTTTCAAATACAATTTTTTTAAAAACGTGTTAGAAATATTTTAAAAAATTACTTTTTTATTAGAAAACTCACTTAGAAAACGTTTATCAAAATATTATCATATAATTTAAAATATTAAAATAATTTTAAAAATTTTAATCAAATTTTTTTAAATTGCTTGAATTCTCACAGAAATAAAATTGAAGCTAATTACTAGCATTCCGTTTCCATGATAAGAGCTATATTCCAAAATTTACTGTCAGTATTGAATGAAAATCTATAATATATCTATATTTATTTAAGATAGTCACTTCAGACATACATATATTGGATCGTCATGTCACAAGTGAGAAATGATACGTTAATTTTTCTTGCATATCATTTGTAATTAAAGAGAATTTGTATTAAACAAAAGATTGCTTTAAAATATTTGTAAAAATGGGCGACTTTCCTTATCTCCCCTAATAGTCAGTAAAGAATCGAAAAAGACTCGTGAAATGAAAAAATAGACTACGTATGCGTACTGAGTGAAAATTAGTAAACGCACTTTACATGCCTTTTATGACTATTGACTATCAAGGAAGATAAAAATAATCTTCGAAATAGTAATACTAGAGGGATTCTGGGACACGGATACAGAAACCAGCAGATAGCGCTCACGTCGGAGATGACAGGCGCAGGAGCCTGCTCAACTTTCCTCTCTTTCTCCTTTCGAATAATCTACGACTCATTTATCATTTGGGATGAGGTAATGGATTGACTTACATGGAGGCATCTTCCTCGGCGAGAGCGTCTTAATCCTTGACCTCTTCAGCGCGAACATTCTTGTTGTCATCCTCTTACTCTTCTATCTCCAAATCTACTTCCAAATTTTTTAAAGTTCAACGATTGAAGATATTTAATAATATTGGTCTGTTCTTGCATTAGACTATTAGAACTTCCTTTTTCACTTTCAATAAATATCGAACATAGATCATAGATCCTTGTTTTAAGTTCCAAAAGTGTACACTAATTGAACGACAGAGAAAGCAGATCTTATAATATAATACAAAAAACCACACTACCTCGCACACTCGGACAAAATTGACGCCGAGAAGCATTCTTCGCTGTGTAAGGCTGTCCGGGGTTTATCTACAGGCAGCCGTTGTATATAATACAAGTCAAGTCAAAAGTGCCGCCCCGAGAAGATCGGTGTCATCAGTTCGAAGGCAATTGTCTTTATGTATAGAGCATCCAGCTATCAAATGTCTTTATATGCATTGTTTTTAGGATATCGGATAGCATCGACGTTGACGCTGTGTGCGTTATCTCATACTTACCATATATATTTACCATTTTTTCTCTCGATACATTGCTATCTTATCCTATTTTTCTTCTCTCACACAAATCATTTAACATGTCACAATATGTCCGGGCAATGACATCATCAATGCAATTTAATATAACAATGCAACGTTTGCAATTTCACAGGCATTTTTTTCATGAGCATTCGACATGTCATGACATGTCCGGGCTATGACATAATGAATGTAATTTTGATACAATTGCGACTTTGCCAAATAATGCGCATAATAAGATGCGTCCCACCCGTTTCTATACTCGCCATAGTATTGATGACTTTTTCCTATCCATTGGGATCCTATACTCACCACAATATTTGAGCTCTCTCTTCTTCTCTCCCACGTTCTCTTTTCTTCTTGCTCACAATTTTATTAAATAAATATGGTATTTGTTTTACAATTTTTTAATGATATGACAGCAATGATTTTAATTTAGCAACTAATTATAATTATATGTTTAATAATGTAATACAAATAGCTGTTCTTAATTATCAAACTATTATAAACTATTATTCAGTAGTAGTATATCGAACATTTATTGTACTATTGCAGCTACGTATTACTAAGTAATTTTTTACTATAGAGAAAGAAGATTCGTTTCCATTTACGATAAGGAGAAACAGAAATGTGCAGGTTTTAAAGTTATCGTGACAAGATGATGTCATAGAGAGGAGCGGAAACAAAAATTTTAGGATTGTGGAGGAAACCCAGAAAGAAATAGAGATTAGAATCTTATTATATTTCTTATTATTCAATTTTTATTTTAATAATTTGATTAACTTATTTAAGGAAAAGTTGCGCGCCTTTTTACACATATAATTCTGAACCACTGAATAGAGGCAGGGAAAGAGAAGAGTGAAATTAGTATAATTTAAAAAATTCAATATTCAATATATTCAAGTATCATATTATTCATTTTTTTACAAAACATTAATTTATTTCTTACTTTAAATGTATTACTTTAAACGCAATGTATACAATTTTATCTGAAGCGCACGTTACTAATTCACACACTAATTGACGTTTCATCATAAACTTAACGCATTCTCTTTGCATGCATCACATTTATTGTTACAATAATACAATTTTGGCGCATAGTAGTCACAAATTGTTGAAACGTATTCTCTCACTCAATTTTATTAAAAAGATATGATATTTATTTTACTTTTATAATAAAATGATATGAGTACAACTTTAATAATATTTTAAGCCGGTATAAGCCGAATACGCTTTCTTATTAAGTAATTTAATATCATGAAAATATGGAGAAGGAATGAAGAGTTTAGGAAAAAGATAAATTTTTAAAGAAATATATTTTTTAATATAGATTTATCTTAATTATTATATTATATTAATATATATTAATATTTAATGTTTGTACAATATAATTTAAATCATAGACTACTAGTTCACATTCTAATAGAATTTTTATCATAAATTTTGTGCAAAATATTTTCAGCATCCTGTTCATTAGTAATACAATTTTGTCTTAAAAATGATACAAAATATTCAAATTTTTCACTAACACTATGCGAATATTAACTTATTTTATTAGTTTATAGTATATGCTCAACACATTGCTCGAGCTCAAGAAGAATAGGGTTGTTGGTTTCATATACAAACATGTATCATACAATTTTACGTTTTTCATATCACATTCTCTAACATATTCTACATTCAGATCTTGAATCAGTGATGATGATGTATGAAAAGTTGTATGAGAAGATGCGCTGTAGAAAAAATAAAACATATATATTGTAATAAAACATATATAATAATAAATTAAACATATATAATAAAATATATATAATAAACATATGTAATAAATAGACTTTAGAAAAATATATAACATATAAAACGTATAAGCAAAATTTTATGAGGTGTACAACTTTGCTTCCGCCGTTTTCCTATGGCTTTAGCGGTGGTCGAAATAAATAGATCATAGATGTCATACAATAAACTTGGGCATCTGTCAACATAACTCCACAGAAACATTAGTCGATTTGTGTCTGCATCATAAAATTATTCTCGATTGAAAATGTTAGTTTACGAGCCAAATTCTCGTCATTTGCGGGAGGTTTTAATTTTTTGCTTCAATATGAAGAAATCT
>Ga0157364_1004865_pt1 | contig 13528 bp, 5 predicted proteins | sample AttsexASBM2_FD_111476 | JGI IMG/M metagenome (GOLD analysis project Ga0157364, IMG submission 111476) | Fungus gardens microbial communities from leaf cutter ant in Ribeirão Preto, State of São Paulo, Brazil - Atta sexdens ASBM2 | ecosystem: Host-associated > Fungi > Mycelium > Unclassified ... | reverse complement strand
ATAAAATTGTAAATGAGAAGCATTTTTCTCTTGTCGTTTTGCTATTAACTGAGAATCACATAGAGTCATGAAAATACTGTTAAGCTTTACGATTCTTTGAAAATCCATAAAATCTTTCTCCGTGTTCCTTAGAATCGAGTTATCTTACAAATTCACGCCCGTATGTCAGCTCCTTATGATGAGGGAGAAGATGCGGGCTTAGGAAGGTCTCGATCCCTATTAATCGTTCGTCTCCATTAAGGTTTCGTCTCTCATTTTCTTCGAAACGCCAACGGCAATCGTTCTCTCTATCTAGAACTGTCGTCGATATATCGCTCAGCAAGAAGTTCGCCTGTCGTTTGCAAATATTCATGGCGTATGCAGCAGAGAGAAGATCGATTATCCAATTATTTAACCGAATGTTTGATTATCTTCTTGCAATATGAAACGCTCGATTATGTACGAATAACGATAATTGTTCTATAATGATACTATCATCGGTTAAATAATAGTAATCGGTTAAATAATAATTAAAGCTCTGTTATTTTACTGTTTAAAACTAGAAAGAAGCGCAAAATGTGTCTTCACGTTGGCAAAATATTTGCTCGAAAAATATTAAGCATGCACTCTGCATCTATAGCATTTTCTACCTACGCAACATTCCCAAATCACTTCATTTTCGCCTTTACATATATAAAGGAGCCCAACCTTGTATCGCCATGAATGCAATTTTCTTTCAGCTTTTTAAAAAATATTATTACGTCATCTTACGATGATGCGTGTTGAACCATACAATTTTGTCAAGTGGAAAATTTTACTCTTTGTCGCAATTTTTAAATTATTTAGACATAAAAGTGCAGTATAATTTTATACTGTTCCTTTGTCGGCTATGTGGAATTTTGTACCTTTCATTAGCCTCCTAAGCCTTTGAGCTTCAATCCATTTTATACTGTTCTGGACTGTATAAAAATTTATAGAAATTTTTGCAAACTTGTGAAAGTTTTACCAACGTGTTTTTAATATCATATTGTAGAAGTCATGAGGTTTTTTTACTCTTTTTTTTTACAGATTAAATTTATCTATCAGAATTTATACTAAAAATATCGATAATGTGCTTTTAAAGTTCTATTTATATCGTTATTAATTTTTACTTTATATGAGACCATATACATAAAATATACAAAAAATATGTAAATTTATTATATAAATAGTATTTACATCTATTTTCTAACGCATTTAATGGATTAGCAATAAAATTGAAAAATGGGTGAAGGACGTCGCGCAAATCAGTGAAAATCTTTGAAAGTATTATATGTTTCTCGTGCTATAAAAAGATTTTACGAACGTGTGTGCACCCGCAATACTTGCGGCAGCGTAAACGTAAACTTGTTTTGGTAATTTTTTCTCTATCTCTCGGTTAGTAACATTAGATCTGTTTAAGAAAGCGTGAGAGAAGTTATTTTACACGATAAGAATTTTTTTAAACAATAACAATACCACATCGCGAAAATGGACAATACGCTTGTTAAAGGACTTAAATCATTTGCATATAGTAATCGTGTCAAATTCATTGTAGAAGAATTCATTGTAGAAGAAATATCAACTATAATATTCTGTATACGTAATCTCGAATAAAGTCAAAATAAAATTCTTTTGTGAAGTTGCGAATGATAGATCGTCTAGAATGAGTTTTATAGGCGAGACACGCACGCGTTCGGTTATAAGGACACAAGGACGCGCGCATATATATATATATAAATATATGTACGATATATATATATATGTATATATATATATATGATATATATATATATACGATATATATATATATATATATATATATATATATATATATATATATACACACACAGGCATGAGACATACGCAGGACGATTCGCGAATTATATGTGTGTGTCGCTTACGGCGCGACGGGAAGCATAAATTTTGTCGTGAACTCCAAACAGCTAGAGTGAGAGAACACAATGTGCGTGCTGTTTTCTACGTTCCTAGCTTCATAAAAAATAAAGGATCTGCACGAGTCTTTGAGCCGTTATGCTCAGTAGGAAGAAATAAAATTTCAATGTTCTTACTACCTTATTTTATATAGGTCTTATTTTTGTTAATCTATAATTCGAGACGAAGTCTATGTACATATATCGTATATTAGAATATACGAAGATATAAGTATAAAATTATATACATATTGCGAATTCTATTATCAATTTTGTGAAAAATTATAGAGCTAGTGGATTTTAAAGTGGGCTTTAAAGCTTCAGAACTTCCAGAATTTTTTTCTGAAAATTTGAAATTAAATGTTTTATAAAAATTTTATTGGATTTTTGCTCAAATAAATAGCTTTACGTATTTTCAATTAATAATTATCTAAATTCAAATTCTTTTTAAAGAACTTGACTCGTTATATTACTGCGATAGTTTAGTAGAATTTGCGTTTTAAGATCGACAAATCATTTCGGTGCGCATTTTAAAGGACTACGTAGTATATAAATTTACACATAATCATACACTTGAGATCCAGCTAAACCGTTTAAGATATTGATTTCTATAGGTTGTTCCTCACGATCTTATAAAATATAATATAATTTAAATTTAAATAATTAGACATTGTCAAATTATCACGTACAGTTAAAAAGATTTAATTTTCAATTTTAGTAAACATTTTAATAAACAAATTTGGATTCTTATTCTCTTCTTTTCTCACATAAATATATTCACAAATTTCTAATTAATAAGCATTTTATTCGGGATAAAGTAGTCTGTCAAGGTAAACTCCTTGATATCTAAAATTCAATTAAAAAGACAAGATTCAAATTCGCAGAGTGCAGAAATCTTACGGGTTTTACGAGTGTCGCGTCACGGTTCGCCGGTGAAAAAGATAGAAAAAGAACAGTAATTCGCCGTAATTAAAGCCGTATAATTGGGACAGAGATAACGTTACGCCGCCGCGTCCCTTGTCTCGCGTCGGGTCTTTGTGTTTGCTCTTCTTTTCGTCCCGTTCGGAGGCGGAGCAAAAATAATTCTGTTCTCTTTAAAGTGACAACATAAATTCATCGTGTGCGCTGCAAATTTTCATCGATTTACATCACGACGGATCACAGACATAATAAAAATAGATTACGCACTCCTACGAAGTTATTACTATCGATTTAGAAAAAGTGAGACAGCTTGCACCATCTTTCTCTTTCTAAATGTTAAGCTGAAGAGAGATGTTGATGAAGTTAAAGAGAGAGATGCTGATATGTTCATTCTCTTTAATCGAGCACATAGATCAGGGAATGAGCAATTTATACCTATTATAGTAATGATTTTAAGGCTCTGCTACAGATTCGATGCAAAGATAAAGTTGAGAGAGAGCTCGAGTTATCATTAATCCAAGGCAATTCCTATATACAGCATAGATCTGTGTATAATATTGCAGCAAAAAATTCATAAATGTTTACCACGCACCGGAGCCTGCGGATCCTGAAGCTTACGAGGATCCGCGAATTCTGAGTCGCACTAGTTGCATCGATTAAAAACATCCCTGACCTATTATTATTTAAGCGTTAAATATTTTAAAAAAAGAAAAAAGTGATGTGTTTGAGAAAAATGTGATGTGTAGTTTCTTATTTTACTATTATTTTTTCCATTGGCTTCCAGAAGAAATTAAATCTCTTATACGTTAATTTCACGTCGTTTTAACTTCAATGAAATTACATTTCGAGGTCGATTCGTCATGTGTGCAGTTGACATCGAAAGTTCTCTCTTGTCTGCCTGTGTTGCAATCGCGAATTTTCGAATCGAGCGCAGCATATTCTGAAAAGAGTCGCCTATCTCCCGAAACGGGATTGGTATTTTTAGAAAGTACATTTTGCAATACCGGGTAAGACTTGCTGTAATCCCCCGAAGGGAGACATTGACCTTTCGAACTCTTTTCTCTTGCTGAAATTCTCACGTGAGCATATTGTTCTCTTCGACAAGCTCATGGTTTATCGCTTTTCCCCGCCGCAGGATGAGACATTACTCCTCTCTTAGCGATAGAAATCATGGATCTCCATCGATTGATATATAACTCTATTAGCTATATCTTGTTAAAAATGTTTTGCAATTATTTTATTTATGAATTTGTTTTTACCTTACTTTTTATTTTTACATTTATTTATATATTTTTATGTTATTTTTTTATTATCATTTTCATATTATAATTGATGTTACGTTTTATCTTTCACTGTGATGAATTTTTATATATGTATATTTAATTTTTAAGTTTTTATCGATATGACACAATAATATTAATAATAATAATAACGATAATGATTTCGATTTATTGTAAATCGACGAAATTTTAATAAACTTTATTTTTTGTGGATTTCTACAATAATAAATATCATGATAAAAAGTTCTGGGACATTATATCAATAGATCATGTCACATGTGTATAAAATACATAGTCTGTTTGCTCGTAAGGGGATAAATCTATTCTACAATCTATTTTATCTTAATCCTTTCATCTCTGCTATAAAACCAGCGAATATCCATTTCGTTTACCATAGCAAATTTTAAACAATAAACTGGAATAAATTTTAATCTGTCTTTTTTTTCTTTTCGACTTAGTTTAAGCTATGAAATATTATCTCGTTTATTTCTTTTCTGAATTATATTATCTGTTATACTATATGTATATTTACATGATTATATTTTTTATTGTTTTATTTTTCTTGAAAATGTAGGTTTGAGTTAATCTAACAAATTTTTTATTTATATTTTTTACCGTTTTGGCAACTTTATAGATATTTTAGTGGTTTTTTAACATTCTGAAGGTGGCAAAGTACCTTTCTCGTGGCAAACAAAGATAAAACTCCATTGGGATTGTCGATTTTTACATATTCAGTTTTGGATAAAGATCTCTAAAACAGAGAACAGGCGGAAATTTGCCGTAGCCTACATCCGCGCTTTTTACACAAGAGAGGCAAAAAGATGTTGGTCGTCATCGTAAATTGACGCTCGTAAAACCGTTCGACTTTAATACGGTTTTCATGGAGTTTCGACGTGTAGTTGAATTCACCTCCTCCTCAGGACATTACTAGTTTCTCTTAATTTTGTTTCAAGAGTTCGATATATCTATTATTTTTAGTAATTCATGAAATTTATCAAGGATATCAAAATAAAACACCATAAAAAAAAGAACTTTTATAAAATCTATATAAGAATAAAATAAAGAGCATATATTGGGTTGTCCGGAAAGTTCGTGCCGATGTTGAAGGAAAATTTAAAAGCAGAAAATTTAAATTTTAGTATATTAAATTTTATTAAATTAATCATTTATTAAATTATATAGGTTAGTCGGCACGAACTTTCCGGACAACCCAATAAAATCAAATTTTTATATAGTGAGTGCAAAAAATATTCGTACAGAGAAAATATTTTTTAAAGAAACTTTATTTTTAAAAAATAAATATTATTCAGCGAGAAATGAGTTATTGAATTGATGTTGAATCGATATCGACACGATGATTTCAACACCAATTTGATAGTCGATTCTACGTTTAATTTACGATCATTTTCTCTGAGTTATTAACAATTTATTCATAAAGAATAAAATAGACTGTATGTTTTAAAAAATTGTGTATACCAAAAAGATGTGTGTTATAGAAAATATATCATCTGAAGAATAAGTGAAAATTAAAAGTTGTATTGTTTTGATGCTCAAAAAATATTCATACAGTCGAGAAATTTAGCTTCTAAAATCAAAAATATATATGAATCTCATTTGTTTATGTTAGAACAAAATATATTCATTATATAAAATTGCTAATTAATGTTTATTTTCTACAAATGATACTTTTTTTAGGAATAATTTTCTTGTACGAATATTTTTTGCATTTACTATATATATTATTTGAAATATCTAAATAATAATATATTTTTTAAATAATAATTTTTAAAAATAAGTTTTTGGTATTTGTTACATATATTTATTTTTTACTTTGATTCTTTGTTTTATTAATTTTATTGATTAAATTTCAAACTCTTTCAATGCAACGAATATAATATTTTTAATTTTAAAAATATTCTTGTTTTTCTAAATCGCATGAGTTTATAAATCTTATAGTAGGCGGGAAATATAATGATACTCTTGGATCGCAAGTTGATCAGTTCACTAACCTCTGCCGTCCGAAATATGCGGTCGGTTCCGCGTTCTACATATATCGCGATATGTAATTATTCTGAAGTCTACACTCGAGATAGTATGCGTTACACGCGGTACGATCTTGTCTCGGAATTAGGCCGCCCACGTTCGCTCGTCGTCGACACGTCGAAAAAGCGCTATAAAAGCTTTCAGTGGCCAGATGGGCACTGGTTGCGCAAGCTCTCTCTTGTGTCTCCTCCCTCTCCTTGTTCTTTTTCTTCTTTTTGTCTTCATTTCTTTTGTCACAATATATTTTCCCGTTTCTCTGAGAAATGCGAAAGCAATTTTTGTTTGCGACGACATGCATAATATATGCATTTAACAAAGAAATATTTATATAATATAAAATATTTCTGATAACAAAAATACATAGATGAATATGTTTATCTAAATTTGAAAGAGGAAGAAAAAGATTTTACATCGTATACGCGGAATTCGGAGTTAGAAATGTGAAACACATATGTTCTTTTGGGAAGATCTCTTCTAAATATCTTTCTCTCTTCTCTCTCTTTTTCTTTCTCTCTAATTAGAGAAAGATTAATTATCTATTCAATAACGTAAGAAGGGGAAATATATTGGGATCGAGATCGAGCAATACAGGAATTCCAAGAATTAAATACTGACTGCTTCCTAGAAACGAGGCAAGACATGTTGTATAATATAATACGTATATATAATATATGTACATATATGTTGTTTTTTCATAAATATAACATGAACGATTTCATTCATTCATATGTCGGTCGGAATAATTTCCAAGAAATATTTTAGAACCGATATTTGAGTTCACAAATATTGTTTGGAATAATCATTTCTTTTGATCTCATTAAAATAAATTTATTTTTATAGCAACAAGAATACACAATCAAGTGTCCCTTTTCCATTTTAATAAGCTTTAAATATGTTAAAATATAGACAAGAATAAGAGACTTATTCTTTTATAAGTTCTTTTCAGCATGTCAAAGTGATATCATCTTCTCTTGAAAAAAATCGTTTTTTCTTCTTGAAAGAATTTATATAGAAAAATATACAAAACTATGTAATAGATAAAACATGTGTATATTATAATAACATTATGTTATTTCAATTTTTGTCTGCTTTTAAAAAATACTGCCTTGAATACATAATATTATATAAAAAAATGCTGTATGATAATCGTGATATTAATATGCAGATAAAATTAATTGAAATGCATACATATTTATACTTAATTGGATAGAATATTTTTTTGATTCTCTTTCTCACTTCGTTTCACGAAAATCATCTTTTTAACTTGAAAGTGTATATTCTCGTTCTTCTGGCTTGAGCATATTTTGTGCACTCTGTTTCGGGGAAAGATCTTGGGTAAAGAAAATCGGTCGAATACCGGAGTCCGAATGTACCATACGTCAAAATCAAACGATTTCTATTTATAAGTTTAACGGCGCGGTAAGCCAGCGGCGGCTTCGATCAGACACCTGTTCTCATTCAAACAAACGCGAAAAGGCGATTCGATTATTATTTCAAACTGCAATGCTGCCAGTAAATCTTAGACATTGCCGCCTGCAAATTCGCGAGTAATTTATTATCTTCCATTAATTTATCATCTTTCAGCCATAAATGTACAAATATTAAAGAAACGCTAGAATTTGTAACACAAATTTAATTGATTTTAAAACTAAAATTAATAATATTTTATCAGAAAATGTCATTTAACTTAAGTTATGAAATTACGTTTATTATTTTTTTTCTTTTTTTTTTCTATATTCGTAAAATATGTTTTTGTATATTCTGCTTTAAGATTTTTTATATCAAATGGCTTAAATAAAAAAAGTCTCTTAAATGTGTATGTAGAATTAAAAATAAAATTAATATATTTATAAACTCCTAATGTATTTATAAATATGAAAAATATATTTTTTTAATTTTGAGATATAATTTCATACAAATCAAAATTTTATTCTTCTTCAGTTTCGAAATCAAAGTGCAACTAGAATATTTGAGCAAGAAGAAAAAGCAAGAAGAAAAAGAGAAAACACACAAAAGTGTGTTTGCTTAAGCTCTCTTTCGTTTCGAGCTCATCCCACGTCTTCCTCGGCGCATATAGGTCACTGAGTGCCGAGAGGACCCTTTGTCACGCGCGAGCATGTGGGCCCCGAAAGATCTCAAGTCTGAGGAAGTCGTTTCTTCTTTTTCATTCTCCTTTTTTTGCTCGCGAGCAGAAGAAACGAGCGAAAGAGGAGGAAGAGGAGGAGAAAGAGGAGGAAGTGGAGAAGGAGAAGGAGGAGAAAGAGAAGGAGGAGGAGGAGGAGGAGAAGAGGAGGAGGAGGAGGAGAAGGAACTGACAAGAGTGGAAGACCGAGAAAGAGGAGGAGTTACAAGGGCATTAGGCCCCCCCGAATACGGAACGGTAAAATTCTTACGAAACACCCGCATGTGCAGAGAGCGAAAGGGAAAAGAGGTCCTCCTCTGCTATTGAGCAACTTCGTGACTAGCTGGAGAATTTTATGTCTGCGACAAAAGGTTTAATCTTCAAGAATATATGTTCGCAATAATATTGATCATAAATATTTTCTAAATTTTTGATATTTTTATTTTTTTTCAAAAATAAAATTCATATCCAAGTGCTAATTTTTAATTAATTTAGATTTTTAGAATATTCTAATTTATTCTAATGTATATTTCACAATTATTGATATTTAAATCGAAGTTCAAATTGATTCACAATATTCTATGCTAATATTATAATGTTGAATTTGCTTGTACAAATGTACGAAACAAATGAGAAGAGTAAAATACTGACCGGAAGTTGAAACTTCTCTCCAAGAGAATTGTCAGCGAACGCAGTGATGATCCATGTCGCGGATTTCAATGCGTTTGCGCTTCGAAGAAAATATGTATTTTAATGCTATCTTTAATGATTTATTCACGGAGATAAAACAGAGCCATGAGTGCCAGCGCGATTGAGAGGAATGTAACGAATTGAGGTCGAAGCGAAGTGGAAGACGCGAGAAGCGCGAGATGTAAGAGCTTGAAGATGCTGAAGAACGACATATACATATGTAGCATTAATTGAATCGCGCATTAATTGAAGCATTAATTGAATCGCGCATATTATGTAATTCAAGGAGAAATTTTGACAAAGTATCTTCTTTTATAAAACAATTACAGATTTTTTTTACGATTGTAAAAAATTTTCTACATTCTAAGACGTATATACGCAGACGTATATGTCGAGTGAAACACGTCTTTTAAAATGTAACGAATTCTTCAACATAATAGTTTGATTTTTTGAGAAAATTGGACATAAAATATAAACGGAATTCCATCGAGACCACATGTATCAATACGTACAGATCAATACTCGAAGGCTATATAAATCGGATTTAAATTTATTCATGATCAATATATCTCTGTACAAAGTCGCTGATCACGATTCATTACTGTTATCTGATAGGGTAATGTTAATCGATGATTTATAAGACTGTGAAAGACTGTGAAAGTAAGAGAGCGAGTTATTAAATATGAAAGTTGATAGCAATTGAAGTAAATTTCTTAAATTGAACGCAATTATATATGTATGCATATTTTTATAATTACAATTGTAATAATTACAATAGTAAGGTTTAATGTGACTTTCTTTTTATTTAGAATTCATATTTTTTTATTGCATACGATTATTTTATAATGTAATATAATAGATATGATAATAACCATAGTTACATATTATAATGTTGATGTTTAAAATTCAGAGATATTCTAAACTCTTTATTTTAATAGCGATCTAAATTTATCGATAAAACGCTATGATCTTTTTACATATTTCTGGCGTTATGTAATCTTTTCATTAATAATCTGCGCTTGTAAAAATATTGAAAGTATAATGAATACGGTGTATCTCTCTGGTGCATGAAAAATGTGTGAGAAAATTCGTCGTGGGTGGGCCGAACAAGTAAACGAGCGAGCAAGAACTAAAAGGTTGTCAATCCCTGTCAAAAGTATGATAGACGTCCACCAGAGATCGGTCAAACACTAGACAGATAATAATCAGCCTATTTTTTAACGACTCCGCAATATAACGTCGAAAGAGAAATAGCATGAAAATAGCAGGAAATTCTTGAAAAAAATGAAAAGTAAAATTGTCCGATATTTTAATTTTTCTACGCATTTTAAAAAGTATGCGTTATATAATTCTCGAATTCGCGCAAAATGTGAAAATGTAATGAATATTAGTTTATAATCATATAGAGTAAAATCAGATATTATGAGCATCTTAAGGAAATATTTTGATATATCTAACATACTGAAGAAAAAATCTTATGCATATCTATCATTTGATAGGTTTGTTGATGTTTTAAAATGTTTAGTATTAAAATTGATTATTTTAATGCAATTGAAATTGAAATGATGACGGGTATTCTTATTACCTGTCCAATGCTCATATATCCTCTCGGTAGGCTAATATAAGCATCCTCAGGGGTAGAGGAAAGTGGAATTGCGCGCAAGAAATTTGTTGCCCTGGAATGATTTCCCAAGTTTAAAAAAAAAATATAAATATGGAAATAGAAACATTCTTCTGCCATTACATATTCTCATATTGAAGATTTTCATCCAATAAGATTGTATTTAACCAGAAAGAAAAAACGGAAAAGCGAAAAAATTTCACGCGCCGTGATCTGACTCGGTACGAAATATACGATTACTTCAACAATTTCTAATTAAACTTAATAAATAACATTTCAAAAGATGCACATAATAACGTACTTTAATAACGTATGCAACTTTAAACAAACAAATTAAAAATACGGACTTATCATCTTATTTTTTTTATGTTGAAATAACAAGAAAAGATGTGATTTCACTTCTTTGTGATTTCCCTGCTGCTAGCAATGTATTTACATCATATCTTTTGTAGTTATAAAAGGACGACTTCCTGCGTAAAAAATTTCATTATGGTGATGTCTTTATCTATTGGAAAAGTACTAAACCTGGATGCGCACAATTACCCGCTGCGAACAATTTCCTCACTTTCTCCCAATATGAGCACAGGAAACTTTTTGTAAGAAATTACACAGAAAAATATTGAAAAAAAATATATATATACACACATATGAAACATTTTATTAGAACAAATTAAATGTGTGTTATGTGCTAATTAAATGTTTAGTTAATATAATCAAAAAATAATGTTACATTTACAAATGATAACAGTTTGATAATACTTGTAAAATATTTGTAAAAGTTAACATTATTTTTGGTTATATTAATCAAACATTTGATTATTTCACATACATTTAATAGCTATTATCAAACTCCATACATTTAATAGCTATTATCAAACTCTAAAAGAATCAACCTTTGTTAAAAAACTGTACACTAATATACAGTGATTGCTAATTATGGCAATACATTGCTATTGTATTGTTACTCCTAAGCTGAACATAAGAATAATTTTATGTATTTTATGTGATTTTTTACATTGCTAACTTTTTTATAATATAATTTGAAGATCCGGATTGAGGCTGAAAAAAATTTTAATTGTCCATAGATATGCCTGTAAGGGTATTTTTTTGCGTTATTCTCGAGAATGCACGAAAATTCAAAGAGAATACATGGAACCCACACATGATTAGCTTGTAAGTTTTCGGTGTACCTCTGGATATCTTTTTATTTTTTTTATTAAATATGCATTTACTGAAGTTTCGGATAGTATAAAAATAAGTACACAAAAGTAGTGTAGAACTAAAAAGAATTATTTCAATATAATAAAGTGTAGAATTAAAAAGAATTATTTCAATATAATAAATATAGTAGAAATTTTATAATTTCTGTCAGTCTTCGGAGATCGCTCGGCCGGGGCGGATTTATTGCTTTAGAGCGAGTGTTGCATTACCCTCTAAATTAAATCCTAATAAACTTAATTATACATACTATAATAATATTTATACATGTATAACCCTTTATCTACTTATATTATTATTCTCTTTTATATTGTTCAATTAATCAAAATTTTATTTATTAATTATAAATTTAAAATATGTAGATTTTTCAAAAATATCGATTTTCGATAATTCAAATAATTATACTTTTGATTCATATCGTATTATTTTTTTTTGTTAATCCTTTGGATTATATTACTATGTATTGCTAGCGTATTGTTAGTATTGCTACTGTATTGCCTATTTTATTACTGTCGCAATATATTTCTAAAGAAATGTATACTGATTGCCATAGTGATTGACCACTCGCCACTCTTTTTTTAGTGTAATGATAAATAATAATGAAGATGTTTATAATACACCATACCTATCCGAAAAACTCCTGTGTCTAATAAATTAATAATAGTCGGGACTTTATGAAGTTGGAATGACTCAATATTGTTTACTTAACAAATATTAACATGCACAACAAAATATCTTATCTCAATGTAGAGACTTTATGAAGAGGAAAAAATGTAAGAAATAAAAAAATAACGTATCTACTTATTTAATATGATAAATATCCAAAGTATATAAATTTAGCTCAAATTTCGAGGCATATCGGAATATCGAGAAGATAGATGCATCTTTTTATAATAGTTAACACTACTAATACCAACTGTTACAGAAATATAAAGGATGTTCATATTACCTGCAGTGCTCATAATATTCGATCCTACTATATATATTATTATTCATATAATTTATAATTTTTATTTTTATAATTTTTAAATTATCATGATTTACATATATTTTGAATATCATTTGTAACTTAATTTACACCAAAAATATCTACGCGTCGAAAGAGAAAGGAAGGCAAATAGAAGTAAAGCGCTCATTAAGTTTTGTGTTTTTTTTTATACCTTTGCTTGAATATGAAAGAATTAATATTTAAAGCGTCGAATATGAACAAATATTTTAGTTTATTTAATTATTATTAATTCAAGATTAACATTATAAAACATGAATTATTAATGGATGTTAAATAGAATTAGTAGAATTTTTATGAGATTGTTCGATGAGATTGTCTTTCCGGTCATATTCTCGTTATCGGCAATTCAATTGTACATACAGGTGCTGCCGACTTGGCGCGTAGGCGGGTGCATGTATCGATCACTGATAGATCATGAAGGTCGCGATCGCATCGATAAGAATGTTTCTGACGCGGCTGTCTGTTGTTTCTGCGGCTACGATCCTCCTACGATTTTTTACTGAGAAAAAGACAAGGATAAATATTTATATTCAAGTATTTATATTCAAGTATTTTTGTATTTAACATTTTTTTAATGTAATGATTCAATATTTAAGTTATATAATATTTAAAAGGATATTATCTACTATCTATATATATATATATATATATATATATATATATATATATATATATATATATAAATAATTTTTT
>Ga0157364_1004863_pt1 | contig 13529 bp, 14 predicted proteins | sample AttsexASBM2_FD_111476 | JGI IMG/M metagenome (GOLD analysis project Ga0157364, IMG submission 111476) | Fungus gardens microbial communities from leaf cutter ant in Ribeirão Preto, State of São Paulo, Brazil - Atta sexdens ASBM2 | ecosystem: Host-associated > Fungi > Mycelium > Unclassified ... | reverse complement strand
CTGTCTTGTAATCATGTCTTCCTTCTGTGGACTTATATTCCTGTCCAACTAATGTTATCACTATCTTCTATTCCTTGAGTGTTTCTGATATTACTATCAGTGGATATTCTAGTATTGTCTTGATAATGTCCATCTACACATTCTTTTTTAATAAGAAGATTGCATATAATTCATATGTGTCTGCCTTCATGGCTAGTACCTTGAATTCAATCATGAAATTGGCCATATTCTTCTTTTCTTGTTTGAAAGTCTCTATCTTTCATCTGGCATCTGCAGTCTTGGTCTTGTCACTAAATGTTGTCTTGATTTCTTATACAAATTTGTCCTAATCCTGGATTTCTGTTTCTTCATTTAGTTCATCAAGCTTTTTCTGGACATAAATGTCTGCTATGTCCCTTCTAAGGTGGGCAAGGATTGCAGTGATCTTATCATCTGTTTTCATAACTCTGTTGCTCTTTAGGAATAGTCTCACTTCTCTCTACCAGTCCTTAAATTTTGTTCTGTCTCTGTCAAACCATCCTGGATCAGAGATCATGTTTTTTGGCAATCCTGCCTGTTCATTGCTCTCTTGAGCTAGTATTAGTACTGTTAACATTTTGTCTGTATACTCTGTAGTCCGATCTGAGGCTTCTTTTGTGATCTGTAAAGATCCTAGTTATTCTAACAATGTTTCTATATTATGTTCTTAATATTGACTTATCTTGCTATCTGTGAACTATGCCACATATATATTGTTTCTTCCAATGGTTAAACCATCAATCATTTCAGTGGTCTAACTACTATGCACTCTTCTTTTGCAAGATAAGCTTAGTGATACTTTACTAAATGTTATGATCTTAGACTTGGCTCAGGTTGCAACTTAGGCAAAGACTTGAGTAAGAGATGAGAATTGAGTCAATTGGTAAAGCATAAAGATATAGGGTTGTATTTATGACTATATATACCTATTGTTCTTAAGGAAAACATACAATATACATAAGGAGAAGATGAGAAAACAACAAGGAAACAGTGCCTACTACATGAGGTGCTGGCTGATACTTGCTATGGTACAGCCAATTATTATATTATAAAGAACAAACCCTTGATCCTATGAAACATGCTAAGATTATACTGTAGACATGAAGAGGCAATTGTAATATCAAAGAAGAGAATCAGAATCAGAAAGAGCAAATAAATTGAGTTTAACTAGACTTATTGCTGTATAGATAAGTTCAATATAACTCTTAGTTTATTCAGAGTCTTAAGAGTTGCTTTCTATTTTTCTGAGAATTTCTCAGAAGTAGCTACTTACATACTATGGCTTTTGAAAGTAATTAGGATTTACTTTTTGAAATAAAAGTCTAGCTTGTGGTCTCTAGCTCTATAATAAAGGTAGAGATTGTAATTAATATTCTTTTTGTATTCATCATTTATCAACTTGCCACTATTGGCCAGCTTAAATAAAAAATTCTCTATAGGAAACTTGACTACTTTTCAGAAGTATAAGACAATGAATTTGATAATTTTAAGAATAACAATTTTGCAAAAAGAGCTGTTGAGAATTGCTGGAAACTATTCTGAGATACTGTAGAGTTAGTGGTAAAAAAGCTTTATCTTGATTTCTAGAGTAAGATTTAAGAGTCTTTTTCTCTATAAACTATATATAATTGTACTCACAGTCTCACTTCTAGTAGCAATAATTAATAGTTATTACCAAAGTATATATGTGTCACATACTATCAAAATTCATCTAAAATCATCTGATCTCATTATAAATAATGCTTACCAACATCTACTCCACTCAAAATATCCATAGAAATGAATATCTCTCTTTTAGTCTGCACCACTCTTTCAGTACAGATCAATCTAGCTCTAGTCCATAGTTAATCACTCAATAATCAAGTACATGGTTTTTCCCTACTCTTCATAGAACTCTGAACACTATTACAAGGACTCTAGTATACACAATATAGATACTTGTCTTCTCAGATTCTCAGATATAGTTTTAGTTATAGAGTATTAGTATTTAAAATAACTAGATATTCTATAATTCCTCACTTTGAAAATTAACTAGTATAGTGTGCCAATTTGAATACCTATGTTTGGAACTTCAACTTCTCTTATATCCTACTCTTTCTTGATCATTCTCTCTTAAATATAACTGTTAGAACATACAGAGGTATAGTATATCTGCTGAAGCCAAGATCATCCAAAAATCGCATTTACATATCTTGAATAAGATTCTCATGCCTCATCTGATATCTTCTATATTTTTTCTATGGATAAAATTCCTCTTCTAGATATATCCATTACATAACAATATGTTTTGAAACAAGGTTAGCTTGTTCTGTTTCTAGATCAAGATGAGGTTTTGAACTCAGTTTGTTGTGGCAACTACTAGACAAATGTCTAATAGCAGCACTACAAGTAAATCTCAAGGATGGATATCTAGTGAAGAACATAAGTTGTGTAATTTACAAGAGAACTTGATAGGGAACTACAACAGTATTCTACCAACTATTTATATAACTATCCATAGTCTGTACTACAACTGTGCATTTGCTGTATGTCCTACCCTAATGTCCATACCCTGTCCTCATGTCCATTACTAATCTATCTTATGTTCTATTATTCATCCACCATATGTCTATTTCAAGGCTAATATGCCATATACATATGCCTTGATATCATACTCTAAACCCTACTCTTCATCTTTGTTGTCCATGCATGCACCATGTGTACACCATGAGGAAACCATGCTATTAACATGTTTCTTGATGTCACTCTATTTCTAGACTCTTTTTGATCTTTTTAAACCCTAGATTCTTCCAGACTATTCTAGACCACTTCTAAGCCTTATGTTGTAATGTCATGTGACTTCCCAGTCACATGTCTTCTCTCTCTCATCATAGACTAATAATATAACTATTTATAAATATCTCACTAAAGTCTGTCCACACTTTCTCATCTTATAACATTGTTGAAAAGACTTTGATAGTACTAGTAATACAAAATATTATTTTCCTATCCAAGTTAGGAGATATAGCATATAAAATCTATGTTATAAGTAGATATCTTGTTTTTGGGACTTATATGAAAGTTATTCATTATGTTGGTTTACAGAGTCAGAAAAAGTAAAATACTGGTAGAGTTCATTGGTAAATTGATTTCAGTCTAAAAGTCAATCTTGAAGGATATAATTTAGATTTTAGAGATTGGATAAAAAGATAACTCTTTTATTAAGTAATACAAGAAAACTCAGTAGAGTTTCTATTACAAGCTAAAAGAAAAATTGAAAATAGAAAGTATAGAACTAAACAAGAAGATATAAGAACTGTATTATTGTATTAATATAAACTTGATTCTATGTAATGTCTTCTTAAAAGCAGAATGTACCATAATTAAACTTGAGAAATATGAGAATGTCTTTAAGAGACTCTTATTTTGGATTTTATGACTTTTAATATTGTTTGTAGTCATATAAAATGTATACTCTTGTTTCAATAGAAGTATTACCACATTGTTGGAACATTGAATATTGGACTCTATTTTTTATTTTCCATTTTTTATTTTCAATTTATTTTCAATTCTCTTTTATTTAGTGTTAGAGTTTAGCATGATGTTATAGTCACAGCAGTCACAAATAGTCACATGATATGTTACACATGTCACACAACACAGTCATAGTCACAGTCACAATGATGTGGTCATGATGAAAGGATGTAAAAAGTTCTAGTTGTCAAAGCTAAAGATAGTAGACTCTAATTATTTTTATTTTCTTTTTGATTTAGTTTCCTTTATTCTATTTTTAGAACAAGGATTATGGTTAAAGTGACAAGATCACACATCAGTCACATCACATAATATGGTCACCAGTCACGAGATATATAGAAAGAAGTAGAAGGTTCTAGAAGAATGATGTTATATAACATGCATAATACATGTTGGCCTTAAGCAATACACATGGCTGTTTAGAATGGAGTAGAAATAGCTAGCATGGACCATGAGTCCTAGGTATATAAGGTAGACAGTCTTGTATAAATCCTATACAAGGTTTCTTCTCTTGATCAGCTCTAAGATCTTAAGTTTGTAATATTAGAACTCAATTTCCTTTCCTGAGATTGTCCAAACACAGGACCCTCTCTTACTTACTTTCTTATCATCCTCAACTGAAGAGCAACACCGCTTTTTGGTCAAGAAAAATTGCCAGACCCTAAATATAAGAGATATACTAGTTAGGTAGAGGAAGCTTAGCCGTTTGAATATATCAAAGCCCACTGGTATAGTTCAGATGTATTACCTTGTATGGATGTATTCTATACCTTTTTCAAATATCAGCCTTGTGCTACAGGTCCCCTTGTAACTTGTCTATACAAAGGAACAACAGTTGTCCTTAAAGCACTGCTTAGAGTAGAATATCCTTTTTAGGACAAAATTGTGTGGAATTCAATTAGGGTAGTAGTTGAAGTAGTCAGTAGATGGTATAGGCAGGACAGAAAGAGGACCCACTATCACCTACAGAGGAAAAACATCAGAATCAGAATACAGGTTGGAAACTGAGTCCAGCACAAGATCAGTTCTTTTAGCTCAGGAGCAATCTTTACCCATACCACCACTCCTCACATTCTTATCACCATCACCACCACCACCATATGGAATGAGTCAACCCAACTACCTGGCCATCATAAGGCAACTTCAGGAGCAAATCATGGTGTTAACAGTGCAGATAAGAGGAAGGGGAGTAGAAGGAGAAGCAACAATGAGCATAGAAGTATAATGGGATCTCATCAAAGGTCTCAGGATTTGTAACAGCATGCAAGTTATACATAAAAATGAAGATAAGGGAAGCAGTAGTAGAAGAGCAAATCCAGTGGATGTTGTCATATATACAAGGAGGATTGGTAGATATTTAGAAGGTGAATATATTAGAAGAATTAGAGATAGAGAAGTGGAATATGAGTCAGTTGGAGAGTTTTTAGTGGAAATAAAGAAGGAGTTTGGGGGAGGAGATGAAGAATTGTTGAAGGTAGCAGAACTAAAGAGGATAAAACAAGGAGGTAGAACAATAAAGGAGTTTGTGCAGGACTTTAAGAGGTTCTTGGGATTGGTGAACTATTATCATCAATTCATTCAAGGCTTTGCATTTATAGCAAGATCATTGTATGATATGGTTGTTATGATCTTAAGTCCTTAGAATAAGACAAAAGAATAACTCTTGTATTAGAGTAAATATAAGAGAACTCAATAAAGAGCTCTTTTACAAAATAGTCTACCTTATATACTCTTACAGATGGTCTGTGCTAGCTACTGTGCACCCTACCCTAAATAACCATGTGTAGAATATGAGGCCAACATGTGGTGTCCATGTTGTATGACATTATCTTGTTCCAGAACCTTCTACTTCCTTCTTTCAAGTCCCATGATCAATGTTGTGACCACATCATCAGATGTGACTGATATGACTGATCACTTCTAACCCTAACCCCAGAGTTCTAAAAATGGAAAAGGTGAAAAATAAATCAAAAGAAAATAAAAATGAGAAAGAAAATAAAAAGAAAACAAAGTCTACTTTCTATGATCTTGACAATGGTGAGAAAAGATCAGAAGTGAGAGTAGACAAAAAAACAGAAAGAGGCATTTAGAAAATTAAAGAAAAAATTTACATTGGAACTGGTGTTAGCAGTACCAGATCTAGATTTAAAAAATGAGAATGGAAGTAGATGCATCAGACTATGCAACAGGAGAGGTGTTATCTATAAAGTGTAAGAGAGTGGATATGAGGGACACCTACTGATCAAAGAGCTCAAAAGGGGCATGAATGAAGTTATTAGAAGAAAGTTGATAGAAGTAGAAAACTAACCTTGCTCCATTGAGCAATGGTTTAAGAGAGCAATTACCCTAGACAGAAACTGGAAGAAGAGTAGGAGGAAGAAAGAGAGATTAAGAGAAAGAAAGGAGAGCAATGGGGCACTGGCTCCAAGATTGAATCAGGAGACACAGAGACAAGTAATGCTACAACCACAAGTATAGTGGAGAAAGTAGGAAATATCTCCTCAGCAAGTAACAACAGGGCCTGCTCTGATGGAAGAAGTGGAGAGGATGGAGGCAGTAATGGTGCACCTTCAACAAAGGGCAGAGTTTGCTCAAAGAAACCTATATGCTATGAATGTTGACAGAGGAAGGAATTATTATGCTTGTGGAGGTTTTAGACATGTAGTAAGACATTGTAGGAATAGGAGAGTGGGGACGAATAGAAGAATGGAGCAAGTAGAGGACAATAGTAATTTAAATGGAGATGGAGGTCTAGTAGGTCCCAACTAGATCTCAATAGTAGTAACAGATTTGCAATGCTCAGTAGAGTAGTAAAGAATACATCCTCATGCAATCTGGATAAAGGGGACCTTTTGAGAGAAGTAATAGTAAAGATTGGTTTGGAGAGGATAGATACATAGGAAGGAATTACAGTGGAAATATTATTGGATAGTGATGCAATAGAACTAGTGATGAGTTCAGAATTTGTGAAGAAGCAGGGGTTTAAATTAAAAAAGATAGAAAGACCTATATATGTGAGGAATGTGGATGGATCTCTCAATAAGAAGAAACCAATTGAGCATATAGTGGAGATAAATATTTATTATCAAGGACATAGGGAGAGGATGGAGATAGATGTAATTAGAGGACAGAAATGGAGTGTAATTTTGAGAATGCCATAGCTAGCTCATCACAATCCTGAGATTGACTGGAGAATAGGAGAAGTTAAGATGATGAGATGTCCAGAAGGATGTGAAAAGCAGTGGAGACCAAAGTAGGGAAAACTGAGGTAGCAAAAACAAAAAAAGAAGAGGTAAAGAAAGAGGCAGGAAAGAAACAAGAAGAGAAAGCAGAGCAAAAGAAAAAGAAGCAGAAAAAGAAAAAGACAATAGATGTAAAGAGAGTAGCAAAGGAGTGGGAGATTTGGGATGAGGAAGAGGAAGTGGCAAAGTCAGAGGAAGAGGTGAAGAAGCTAGTCCCAGAGAAGTTTTATAAGTAGATTAAGGTCTGTTGGCAAGAAACAGTCAGAGAGGATGCCTACACAAAAAATTTGGGATCATGCAATTGATACAAAGGAAGGATTTGTGCCAAGAAAGAGGAAGGTGTATCCATTGTCAAGGGAAGAGAGAGAAAAAGTGCAAGAATTCATACAAGAGCAACTGAGGAAAGGATATATCTAACCCTCAAAGTCACCTCAAATGGTGCCAGTGTTTTTTGTAGGAAAAAAGGATGGGAAGAAGAGGATGGTACAGAACTATAGATATTTAAATGAATGGACAATTAAGAATAATTACCCTTTACCATTAATATCAGATGTAGTAGAAAACATAGGTATGAAGAAGGTATTTATGAAAATGGACCTTAGGTAGAGCTATAATAATGTGCAGATAAAGGAGGAAGATGAGTGGAAAGCAGCTTTCATGACACCCAAGAGGTTATTCAAACCCATGGTCATGTTCTTTAGGTTAACAAATTCACCAACAACTTTCCAGACAATGATGAATGAGTTATTTAGGGATTTGATTAACATGGGGAAAGTGGCAGCTTTTATTAATGATGTGATAGTTGGAATAGAGGATAAAGAAGGTCATGATGAGCTAGTAGTAGAGATAATAAAGAGGTTAGAGGAAAATGATTTGTATGTGAAACTGGAGAAGTATAAATAGAAGGTGAGAGAAATAGGGTTTCTGGGAGTGGTCATTGGACTAGAGAGAATAAAGATAGAAGAAGAGAAAGTGAAGGGTGTATTGGACTAGCTATGACCAAAGTGTGTCAAGAATATACAGAAGTTTCTAGGGTTGGCAAACTATTATTGCCAATTCATTGAGGGCTTTGCATCCATAGCTAGGCCTTTGCACAATATGGTAAAGAATAATCAAAAGTGGGAGTGGATGGAGAAGCAAGAAGAGGCATTTAGGATGTTGAAAGAAAAATTCACCAAAGAACTGGTATTGGTAGTACTGGATTTGGATTAAAAAAATGAGAATGGAAGTTGATGCATTGGACTACACAATGGGAGGGGTTTTATCTATGGAGTATGAGGATGGAAGATAGAGATCAGTAGCATTCCTCTCAAAATCTTTAAACAAAATAGAGAGGAATTATGAGATTCATGACAAAGAGATGCTAGTGATTGTATGAGGATTGGAAAACTGGAGACACTTGTTGGAAGGCACATATTTCAAGTTTGAGATCTGGACAGATCATAAAAATTTGGAATATTTTATAAAGATACAGAAATTGAATTGTAGACAAGCCTGATAGGCATTATATCTGTCAAGATTTGATTTTACTCTAAAACATGTTCCAGGAACAAAGATAGGGAAGGCAGATGGACTTAGTAGGTGACCAGACTGGAAAGTAGGAGTAGAAAATGACAATGATAACCAGACTTTAATTAAGGAACAATAGATTTGTAGTCTAACAGAAGTAGTAATAGAAGGACTCAAAGTAGATATAGTAGAAAAGATAAAAAAAGCTAGGAGTAAGAACTAGGAAGTAGTTAGAGTAGTAGAAGAGATAAAGAAAGCAAAAGTGAAGGAACTACAAGGAGACAAGTAGTAGATAGAGGGAGATTTGATGTTGAAGAAAGGCAAGGTGTATGTATTAAAGGATGAAGAGCTGAGAGCAGAGATAATCCAGCTACATCATGATTTACTGGTAGCAGGACATGGGGGTAGATGGAAAACAATGGAGTTGGTCACTAGGAATTACTAGTGGCCCAGAGTAACAAGAGACATAGGAAGATATGTAGAAGGATGTGATTTATGTCAAAGGATAAAGAATAGAATGGAGGAGATAGTGGGAAAGTTGAAACTGAGTGAGGTACCAAAAAAACCATGGACTCACCTAACAGTAGACTTCATCATGAAGTTACCGATAGTAGCTAGGAAAGATGTAAACCTAGTAGTCTACAATAGGTTGTTCAAGATAATGCATTTTGTGGTAATGATAGAGAGAATGTCGGTGGAGGATTTAGTGAAACTGTTTAGAGATAATGTGTGGAAGTTGCATGGGTTACCAGAGAGTGTAGTATCAAACAGAGGTTCTCAATTAGCAGTGGAGTTGACAAGAGAGTTGAATAGGATGTTAGGGATAAAGACAAGGTTATCGACAGTGTTTTACCCACAGACAGATGAGCAAACAGAACAAATGAACCAAGAGCTTGAGCAGTATCTTAGATTTTTTGTAGATCATAGATAGAGGGATTGACCAGAGTAGTTAGCATCAGCAGAGTTTGTGGTGAATAATAAGGTTCATATGGCAACTAAGGTTTTACCTTTTATGGCAAATTATAGAAGAGAATTGAGAATGGGAGGGGATATAAGGAAGAAGAGAAAGGTAAAGAGAATGACAGAGTTTGTGGAGAAAATGAAGAAAGTACATAAGAAGGCAAGAGTGGCTTTGAAGAAGGCACAGAAGGACATGAAAAGACAAGCAGATAGAGAAAGAAAAGAAACAGAAAAATGGAAAAAAAAGACAGAGTAATGTTAAGTACAAAGAACTTGATATTCAAGAAAAGACTGGCAAGAAAGTTAGTGGACTGATATGTAGGTTCCTATACAATTGAGGAGGTGGTATCCACCAATGCAGTCAAATTATGACTGCCAACCTCGATGAGAATCCATCCAGTTGTGAATGTCAGTCAAATAGTACAATATAAGAAGCAAGTAGGGGAGCAGAAAAAAGAGGAAGGTAAATAAAGTAGAAGGAGTTGAGGAATAGGAAGTAGAAAAAATCTTAAATAAAAGAAAAGTAAGAGAAACAGAGAAGTACTTGGTAAAATGGAAGGAGTTCACAGTAGAGCATAACATATAGGAAAAAAAGGAGAACCTAGGAAATACAAGAGAAGCAATGGAGGAATTTGAAGGAAGAATGAATGCTAAAGTAAGAAAGCAAGAAAAGCTGGATGTAATGAAGAAAAAGGACTTTAGGAGGGGAGAATTACCAGGAAAGTATATGGCAAAGATGTTGTATGGGTGGGATGATGGAGAATTTGAAGAGGAATATCTGAGAAATTTAGAAAATGGAAGTCAGTTTCTCCAGAAAAGAAACCTTGAAGGGGGGGTAATGTCAAAGCTAAAGATAGTGAACTCTAATTATTTTTATTTTATTTTTGATTTAGTTTCCTTTATTCTATTTTTAGAACCAGGATTAGAGTTCAAGTAACAAGATCACACATCAGTTACATCACATAATATGGTCACCAGTCATGAGATGTATAGAAAGAGGTAGAAGGTTCTAGAAGAATAATGTCATACAACATGCACAATGTATGTTGGACTTAAGGAATACACATGGCTGTTTAAGATAGGGTAGAAATAGCTAGCATGGACCATGAGTCCTAGGTATATAAGGTAGACAGTCTTGTACAAAGTTCTCTATCAAGTTTTCTTGTATAAATCCTATACAAGGTTCCTTCTCTTAATCAGCTCTAAGATCTTGAGTTTGTAACACTAGTATGATAACATTATATAGCATATTTAACATATGTTAATCTTAAGGCAAACATATGGTCATTTAGAGTAGACTAAAGTAGTAGAGCACAGACTATGAGCCAGTCATATATAAGGTAGACAATCTTGTACAGAGTTCTCTATTGAGTTCTCTTATATTAACCCTAATATAAGGTTTTTTTCTTTGATCAACCCTAAGGTCATTGAATTATAATATACATGGATACATAGTTGATTTATTAAAAAAAACATTTGTCTATATTTGCTAATAAGCACATGATTGGTAATGAGTCTAGTGACATAGGTGTTATGATCTTAATCCTTAGGGTTGGATATAAGAACAACTCTTGTATTAGAGAAACACAAGAGAACTCAATAGAGAGCTCTTTATAAACTAGTCTACCTTATATACTCTTACAGATGGTCCATGCTAGCTACTGTGCACCCTACCCTAAATGACCATGTGTAGAGCATGAGGCCAACATGTGATGTTCATGTTGTATGATATCATTTTGTTCTAGAACCTTCTACTTTATTTTTCCTAGTCCTGTAATCAATGTTGTGACCACACTATCAGATGTGACTGATGTGACTGATCACTTCTAACCCTAACCCCATAGTTCTAAAAATAGAAAAATGAAAATGAAAATGAAAATGAGAAAGAAAATAAAAAGAAACAAAGTTCACTTCTTGTGATCTTGACAATAGGCATATAGAGAATTTGATAGGCTAAAATACTTTAGTTATATACTATCTTTTAAATAAGATAGATAAATAAGATTACCATCATTTGTAAGAGAACTGGCTCTTCCAAGACTTTTATCTTCTGTATTTTTTGGCTGATTCATATTCTGTAATCTTTTTTTATATTTGCACTCATTTGCTTATTCAATTTCTTATACTCTAGACCTCTTCAAGCTATATACCAATACTTCTAACTATCATTTAATTCCTCTTTCTAATACTTCCTTACTCTTTCACAATGCTCTGTAGTCTTTCAAAGTCTGCTAGTATTATCTTATCTACTTATCTGCTTTTCTATGCTCTAAAAGTACTTGCTAAGTATTCTAGCTCTTTTCTAATTCTAATTCTCTACTCTAAACTGTTTTTGATTACTTAAGTATAATCATTCATTGCTTATGTAAACAAAATTCTGATACATAAGAATAGACATGTTATTATATAAAGTAATTGTCATCTTTAGAAATATTTATTTTATTTTCTTAGGATTTTTTGGAGATAAGTATATAGTTTAATATTTTTTAGATAATAAATTTAGGATTTTCTAGAGATTTGAAGTACTTTACTTTTTTGCCTAGTTGTTCTAACATTATCATTATTTAGTTCAAGAAAATTCTTTTCTTTGTAGTTGGAAGTATATCTACTATTTCTTTACAATTGAGTCACATTCTTTTTTTCTACTCAAGTTCCATGATATTTTGCTGGGTGATATAGGACTGATTTTGTGGAATTTTGACTTCTTATCAACTATTAGATGAAGAGACTATTTCTAATTACTTAGATAATCTCAAAAAATGATAGTATTGTTAGAGTTCTTATTAAAAACTTTTTAAGATCTTTTGAGATAGCAATAGAGTATAGCTAATAGGATAAATTAAAATTTTCTAGCTACATAAATAGCATTAGTGATAATAACAATTTGTTTAATGTCTTGTATATAATTACACTTTTTATCCAAGTCCAAAATAAATAAAATAAAAATAAAAACTAGAAAATAAAATAAAATAAAATAAAGTCAAGTATATTATTCACAACTTTGACATATTAGTTAAGGCTTATTTTAAACTAGTCTTAGATGATCTCTAAGGAATATATTATTAAAAAACTAATTTTTGCAATATTAACATTAAATTGTAAAGATTAGTATTACAACTTTAAGTCTCAAAGAGTTAAGATAAAAATCTTATATTAGATTAATATAAGATAATGTAATAAAGTTTCTAATATAACTATGTTTATCTTATATACTTTTAGATTATATTTGTCAGAATTGAGAACAATAGACTTAGATTTTATTTTATTTTCCTTTTATTTTCTTTTATCTTATATAAAAAAAGGACAAAAAAGACAAAAGTGTGCAAAATCCTTTTTTCCTCTTACCACCATCTTACATAGTAGTGCCTATTGGAAACATAGCGAATAAATTCCCTTTTTCTTCTTTCAGCTTTTCAACAATGTCTAAACAACAAAGTTCAACTTTACCAACTGTATTCCCGTCAAACGACACAGGGATGGACAAATCCACAGGACTAGAACCTGCTAACAACAACAAGGTAAGAGGACATATACTCACCACCTCTTCGAATCTCTCCAGAGAGTCTTCAATGGCTTCCTCTGGACAGTCTACACCTTATTGCGACAGAATGAACGATAGGATGGATTGTGACTCTATTAGTGGAGATATGGCTCCTGAACTTTCTTATGAGAATGAACAGGATAAAGCTTTACAGACTAGCAAGGCGGCTGACCCTCAGAACACCACAAGAACTTCGACTGGCAACAACAAGGCAAATAAATCACATGTAAACCATGAGGAAAGTGTATTTAATGTACAACTGCCTTATGACCTACATGCTCCTATGGAATCTGACCTTTGGAGTGGATCGTTTCATTCCATCTCTTTACACAGATTAATGGAACACTTCACATCGGATTCTAAGAGCATCAAAGACTCTTTGAACTTTATGTCTAAGTATATCGCTAACAAATAAGTCAATGGTAGAGACGCAATTTGGAACTTCATATCATCAGTATATGAGGCCAAATGGGACGCTCTTAACACGGACAACAAAACTAACACCCTTAGAATGAAAATTTCATCTAAATTCACTATAAGGACTAAGCCTAACAACAACAACAGAAAGGAATTGGCAAAAACAGTCCCCATGTCTATTGAGAAATCTCCTTCTGTTCTCAATCCTCCTTTACCGGCGAAATCAAAAAGCGAGGTTAACACTACCTCAAAATATTTCAAAGGTAAAAAACCAACGTCTAACCAATCAAAGCCATCAAAGTCATATGCACAAGCTTCAAAACCAATGG
>Ga0157364_1004862_pt1 | contig 13530 bp, 5 predicted proteins | sample AttsexASBM2_FD_111476 | JGI IMG/M metagenome (GOLD analysis project Ga0157364, IMG submission 111476) | Fungus gardens microbial communities from leaf cutter ant in Ribeirão Preto, State of São Paulo, Brazil - Atta sexdens ASBM2 | ecosystem: Host-associated > Fungi > Mycelium > Unclassified ... | reverse complement strand
TTTTTTCTAATCTTATTTAATTTAATATAAATTTTACAATACTTATATCTATTTACCTTTTCTATAAACTTTTATATTTACAAACAATAAGTTTTTGTACATAATTTTTATTTCTCTTGCGCGCACATATATTCAAAAAATTAAATAAAAAGTATATTATTTTTTAATCATACACATTTTTTACAAATATAAAAATCTAGCTTAGATTTGTTTATGTTATTAATATAGTAGAAAGAATTAAAATTTAATTTAAGTATCATAGTAAAAACGAATATGAAATATATTAAAGCTTAAGAAATCAACTAACTGATATTTGTGAAATCGATTCATGAAAGAGTCATAAATGCTGTTGGTTACAATGAATCTTTCTCCGAAAGATTTATTTCTCATCAAAAATTATAGTCTTTCCTGAGTGTTTTAAATAATTTCTAGAACTCTTTTTTAATAAGGCTGTTAAAATAATATTTAAAAAGTTGTTTAATATTAAGTTGAATTTTAATGAAATAAATTAAAATCCAAGAAAGTATAAACAAATGCTATAATTTATTCATTTTATTTTAAATATATTAAATTATCTTAATTTTAAAAGCATTAATTTATACATCTATATATTATAATGCACAGACTGCTGAAGTTTTACCTTATCCTTTTAATAATAAATTCTTAAGTTGATTTTCACTTTAGAAGAGACTTTATAGAAAGTCTTATAATAAAGATGCGTTATTTTCATTTTAATAACAGATCAGAAAACAATTAAGCGTGTTCTCCTTTGCTTAATTTGATATCATAATTATTAACCCAATTGCGATAATTCTTATAATTTTTACAAACAAATTAATCATATCATGCGATACTATGCATCGATTCTCGAAATTGCGAACGTATATCATAAAAGTAGCGCAAGAATAATAGGTAGAAACTAAGACAATAAGAAAGTCAGTTGTATACCATTACGCATATATGTACGTGTATAAAAAGATTCAAATATTTTTTCGATATAAATAGAATATTTTTTAATATACATTTTATATACGTGTATTCAATGATATTGATATTAACATGAAATTTTAATTATTATGTACATAATTAACACAAATTAATAAAAAACGGATTATTATTATTGGTATACATATGTATATTATATAATACACATAATTAACTTAAACACATATACAATAATGTATACATAAATTAAGTAAAAAACAGATTTTTTTATGTTCCAATAAATATAAAATTAATATAATAAAATTAAAATAACAAGTTTATATTTCAGTATTTTTATTGAAAAAAAAATACACGATTTCTCTTACACATTCACGCTTCAATTATATATACAAGATATTTAAGTTATTGTTTTACATATGCAAAACTTAGTGTTGAATATGAACTAAATAAAAGATATGCTTTATAATAATATAATTTAAATTTTATATATTTTTTAATCAAAATAAATATTTTGTATATAAATAATCTTCATAATTAAAAGTTTATTTTTAACTATTTGATTATAATCTGTTTCTTTTTTAGAAATAATATAATAAATAAATCAATAAAGATTAGGATTTATAATGTTGATATCCTCGGTATGCCAAATCATGACCATAGGAATCTATATTTCCATAATGATCTCCATGATAATCAAAATTCGGATGTGATTCATAATGAGGTTGAGCAACTCCGTTTTTAGTGTATACTGGGGGATAATAACTTGGATACGGTTTATAAAGTTTAAAGAAACCTATTAGACCAGGTATGACGATCGCCAAAAATCCAAGGAACTTCTTGAATGAAGCCAAACCCAAGATCAAAGGTAGTAATAATAAAAGTTTCATTTTGAAAAGCTTTACGACAAGTAAGAAGGGTATAAGAAATTTTCTGAGTCGATGACGAGCTAAAACAAATTCAAAATTTATTTTAATAAATATTTAATTAATTAAAATAACTTAAGTAATCTAATCTTGCTTTTATGTTTTTAAATAGCTTTAACAGTTAAAGAACATTTAATAAACATAGTAGTTAAGTTTTAAATTAAGTTAATTTATTAATTTATTATTAAGTTAATTATTTTATATTTTAGTAATTTGAATAATTTATTTGACAGAAAGAACTAACTTTGCAAATAAATAAAAATATTAAATAAAAATATTATTTTCATTAATTTTGCATAACCGAGAAATTAATTGACTATGATATACAATGGCATTCTATTATTGCATACTTATTACACATAAATGTGATTATAAATTAAGAATTAATAATTGCTATAATAAAATAAAGAAAATAGTAATTTTCTTTTTGATAGACTTTCTAATAAATGATTTAGATTGCCCAGACTTAACAATGGATTTGCAAGCATCGTTTGCATATGTATTACGCTTTTGAATTTTTCTCAAATATTTTCTCAAATATTTTTATCATTACAAATATTTAAGAAAATTTTTTGTATAATAATTTCAAATAAATTAATACTTACAGAATAGTGTATCCTTCTTATCCTCAAGTGTATCAATTTCATCAGCGATTTCATTTAAAAATCTTGGTTTATATACATCATTGAGATCAGTCTCCTCTTCAGGAATAGTCAATTCGAAAGACATCGTTTTAACAAACTTTTCCAACTTTCTTTTCATAAAATTGATCATTTGTTCCCATTCTGTTTCATCAGATCTAATCAATATATTTTACTTTTAATTTAGAAATCACAGTATTTATTTAATAATTGGAGCATATTCTCTCGATATATTATCAATACATTTAGAAAAATTATTTACGTATTTCTTAGACGCACATAAATTCATTATATGTAAAAAGAAATGTCTATACAATTATATATAATTATATGCGTGTACTTTTATATCTAAAGATATAGATAACATACCTAGGTTCGTTAGAATATTCATACGGTTGACGATGTACTTCTCTTACAACTTGATCAGACATTCGCTTAATTTGGACGTTATCATTTAAGGAATATTCAGCATGATCGAAAAAATCCGAAAAATATTTTAACGCTTGTGACTTGAAACATTCAGCTAAATCACCAGTTAAGCAACGTTCATTGACCTTTGCCAAATACGGATCAACATTTCGTCTAGTTCCAAAACCAATATAATTGAATAAATCTTCTACATGTTGAACAGGATTAAATCCTCTCTGTGATGTAATTTCTTTAAGATTCTCTGAAAATATAAGTGTTTATATATAATTTTGATTTTATTAAAATAAATTAAAATAATTTAAATTTTCATCAATTAATATTGTCAAAAATGTAGTATTTTTTTTATTTAAATTTTAAATTATGTAACACGAAAAAATTAGATAGTGAAGTTTAGATAGTGAAGTGTATATATTGCGCAATAAATTAAACATATATAACTAAAAATATTGTTAAAAGTTATTAACAAAACATTTATTTATAAATAATCGGTTTGTTTTGCGACTATCACGTGTACACTTGGCACAATTATAAGACATATCCGTATCTTTTAATAAAAATAATTTTAAAAACTAAAATACCTTGCTTATCTGCTTCATGTTCGGTAGCGCTATCCTGAAAACTAATTTTCCCGGTAGACTGACAACACGCCAGCAAGGACAATACCAAAAGAACTCCTAGAATTATCAACAACCGCTGCAGTTGCATTCTACTCTTTTCTTTACACCACCTGCAATCACGTCTCATCATTAATATTTCTAATAAAATATTTCTATATTAGAAGAAATACACATCACACATATCGATACAGTTAACATTTCCTGCCGTTTTAAATTAGCGCAAATTACTAATTTCATCATTATAAATTATTTTTTTTGTTTGTAACAACACTTTTATTTTGCAATAACAACATCAATGTTAAAATATTTTATATACACACATGTATTTTAAATATATACGTGTAAAATAAATTATATGACTATTGAACACAAAATATAGTAACAACGAAATATAGTAATATGTTATTGATTTGTAAAAAAGACAAAAAAGTTAAAATACGATCAGATATCTCACCAAACTGTCAAATATTATTGTGATTTGATATTCCTTACGCGACATCCTTGTCAAAAAACGTTCTCGTGGCGATTCTCAAACAGCACTTACAAGTCTGCGAGATCGACTGTTGGCAGTCGACGCACTGGTTCACCAAGTGCCGTTAGATGAGCGCACCAATCAGAAGTAAAGGACGAAAGCAAGCGGGTTTCAGATTCCAATTTCTGATCACGCGCGCATTCCACTTAAGTAATAGTATATCTAAGTAATATATATCTCTTTCTAGAGTCATCTTTCTAACCACAAATCTTTAAGTTAAGTTGCGAAATTGCAAAATAAATTGTTGCTCCATAACATGATTAGAAATTGTAATAACGGTGAATTTTTTCTTTTAGGAGCAATGAGCAAGATCTTATAAACAAACAATGAATAAAAATTGATAAAAGAATGAAATTAAAATTTCAAACTAGTTGATAAAAGAAACTGCTAGAAAAAGGACAAAAACTAAAAGTGATTTGAATTACTTTTATAGATTATATTATAACTTACCTTATTAATTGAAAACTAAAGAAAGAATTATTTACATAAAGCAAGAATTATTTATATAAATTAAAATGTCAAACGTTTTAAAAATAATTAATACTGATTGACTTAACGAGTTTGACAAAACATACCGAACACAGTTTTAGCCAAAAGTTATATGACGCCTTGACACACGCACTATCTTCGTATTTATATGGGTGTACTCCATAATCGAATACAGAGAGGGGATAGGATCCGCAAGTCGTTTCCAGAACGGCAAACAGGAGGATTTACAAAAATTGAAAGTGAAAGTAGTGTCCAGAATAAGAACCGGAACTAGGTAGATTCAAGAAACGGAGACGGAAGGTACATTGACATAGGAAGAAAGAAGTCAACGTACTTTCATCTCCGGTTTATACAACCTAACGTGCGTCATCGCCATATTAGGGAATCCAATTCTTTTTTATTACCCATATTTCTTTTTCTTGCGCCATAATATGGTTCCTGAATCATTATCATTCATCATCATATGATTTTTAAGCTAATTTATATTACTTTCCTATGTATGTAAGATAACATCATTTTTTTCTGTGACGCGTAGTTTGATACGGAGTTTCGTTTATTATAAGATTTAATCAATTTATCACGTTGTTCCGTGTGGTTATTGTAATTCATGTTTTGAAAGTTAAAAAAAATTCTTTTTCTTTCGTTCTTTTTTTTATCGCTTTATGTTCTAAATAGGATTTTGATTACATAATTGATTATGACGTATGCTGACGCATTGCTTTGGAGAAACTCATATGACATCATAATCATCTTTTATTGACGTACTCAATCTGTACATCAATTTATAAATATAATTAATGGAATAATCGCAATTTTTTAATAAAATTAGAGTTAATCTAAATACACATACGCTCTACGCAACATGTTTCTCGCTCGTATTACATATAAATTAGCATCTTCATCCTCACGTTATATAAATAAATAAATATCCAGCGTTACTATCATCCATCGTAAGATGTTAAATCTTGTACACGATATTCGATAAATAAATATAAATTAAATATACAATAATTTTAACTTAATTACGTCGTATTTTTCACAACTCATCAAATGATTATTTATTAATATTATGAAATTATTTATCGAACATTCATTTGTATAAATATCCATTTAAAAAAATTGATTTATTACAATTTTTTAAGATTTGCAAGAGTTTTAAGCAAATTAAACTTGATGAGAATATTTTTTAGCATAATTGTTGATTGTAAATATTTTAAGATCGTTTACAAAAAATAAATTTCTCTAATATTTTCATTTAAAATCATAAGCAGATTCTCATTTCTATTTTCATACAAAAATCGCTTTATTACGTGAGAAGTAGATTAAATCACATGTACTCGTCTCGTAATCTAAAGCGAAATATTATGTGTAAATTGATGTTCTTGATTGTATCAACACAGTTTCTATTTTTCAAGAAATACTTAGATAATAATACTAGCTTGCTCATAATTATGCCGGCATAATCGAATGCTTTGTAAAATGTTCCCTGTTTCTATAATGCACTTTCATTGAATTTAATAGTTTATATGTAAAAAAATGTTGTGAAACATATTTTAAAACTAAGTTTAAATAACATAGTAAACAATTAAAAAACATGCATTTATAATTTCAATATAATTTTAACAATCTTAAAAAATATATCCTAATCACAAAATGCGTTTTAATTATAAACTCTTAAATAAATTTCTTGAAAAAAAAATAAAAGTTCTAAGATTTTACATATTCTAACGTTTACACACTCGACATCGCGCTCTTGCTACAAATGATAATTTAGGTAACTGTGTATGGTACCATCAAAAGTTTGTTTAGTTTTGGAAGTTGAAGATTCAAACATGGCGAATTAAAACTGTCTCAGGAGCCCCAAATACAAATACAAATTAATTTCAGATTCTCTTATTTAAGACGAGATTTTAATTGAGACCCAAAATTGAAACAATTTCAAAAATATTTAAATATTGTTTTTAGTCTTAAATTAATCAAATTTTTGGGGAAAAAAATTGGCATTTTGCATCTTGAAGTCCCGAATGAGCGTTTCGACCGTAATAATCCACCACTAGGAATACCTACAAACTTTACTTGCGCGCAAAATCTATGAATGCTCAGCATTAGAGCAAACGCTAAATCTTTTTAGCGATTGCATCCAATTAGAATTGTAAACCACCGCTTCTAAAGCTCGTGTATTCAATGAAGCGATATGAGACACTTCTTTTTTTATCACGTTTGCAATTAATAATAGCAACGACAAAAGTAAATTATAACGTTCTCAGATCTTTCTGGCCTGAACGAGCTTATTAATATCTTGATACGTCGCGAGCATCGCTTGATTTTGCTTTAAGGTCTGATCTTCACGAGCGTTCGCACAATTCGCATAAATCTCTTCACACTTGACGCCATCCTGGCCATCCTTGGCGGATTTCATGTATCTGAAGAAACGTAAAACGTCGGGATTGTCGCTACTGGGTTTCCTCAGCTCGTTTAACTCCCTAGATAGCTGAGCAGAGACCAGGTTTGAATATGGCGCATAACGCGCAGGACTCCGATACATCGCGCACACTGCGTACTCCCTGCAGCCTTCCGTGTTGTGTCCGAGGCGAGAGAAAACGGCGTCCAGACGTGACAGCAGGGGTGAGTAGAACGGGTCGTAGTTCGTCAACAGCAAAGAGCTCGTTGGTATCTCATGAAAGACCTACCGCCAATAATCAATATGCGTGTTTACAACTACGTAATGATCACTGTATCCGTTACGCGTGCAGCTAGGCGCCGATTGAGTTAAAACGAAGCAAACAAAGAAGTGGGTCGCAATGACGTGAATCTCAATGACCAATATCAATAGTCGAATAATATTAAAAGTAGAAAGCACGGTCATCTCTGTTCATTGATGATGAGAAAAAGTTCCAGTATAAAAAAAAAAAAGACAAAGGTATTCTTATGGCATACTTACCCATTTCATTACTGAGTCAAATATTAACAAACAATTCTTTCATGATTATGCGCGACTATTAATGCGACAGCAACATGTACAATCAACATGCATTTCCTGATCCTATCAGTTGCAATCATTCGGTAAGAATTATTACTATTACATAATCAAGAATTCCATTAATTAAATATTAATAAGAACAGTGACAATTAATAAGTTTCGCTGACAATTATATAGTTTCAATTAGACTTCCTTATTAAATGTATGGATGGCATTATCCGAGTCCAAAAAAAAAAGAAAGTAGTGCAATGACTTGAAAGTCATTTATTTACTTTGTGAAAAAAAGAAAATATATGAGACCTACAAGTAATTGGCTGCGTCCAGCAAAGAAAACTGATCAATGATTTAATATGATTGATTCTTATCTTTAATTTTTTGCTGGATAAGTATACAAATCAATCAAATCAAAAAATCCCTGAGCGCTTACTGATCAGTTTTCTCTGCCCAACGCAACCAATTAAAAATCATGTATTATTTATTCAAAAAGCTCACCTTAAAATCTTGTGGTTTAGAAAGTCCATGTGCAGCCACGTGTCGCGTATAGTAACGGTCCGAAAGCGCATTTGCGTGAGATATTCTCGAATCGACAAATCCATAGCGGGACACAATATCCGGAGTTTTCTGTGTCTGCATCATACTCTCGTCGTACATGGCGGATGCTGGTAACGTGCCTACCGGTTGTCGCGTCAGATAATCATCGTTATAAAGATCAGAATTATCTTTAAACTCGAAATTCTCTTCCGATGCCGCCACGGGCGCGGCATGCGAAGATTGCGCGAAAGAGGAAACACCTGGAATTTATGCGTAACATGTATTTATACTTTTCAGTTCAGCTTTCTCAATTAATATTAATGCTACTATGTGAATTCTTGCAAGAATATAAAAGACTATTTTCTATAGAGAAATTCTATAGAGAAACTGTTTTCTCAATAAGATTTGGTTTCTACATTTTATATACACGTATATGTTATTTTTCACTTCTTTATTTTTATTTAATATTATTAAATTATTCATTTAATAAGACTTGATTTCTACATTTTATGTATACATATATGCTATTTTTTAATTTCTAATATTAATTTGTTTAATTTTCTAAACTTTCAATGCTTACACAAAAATAAATTTATTAAAACTCAATTGAAAAATAAAAATTTATATTATAAAGTTATAATCTCTAAAAGCTACTTGAACTTATTAACTTTTATTTTAAATTTATTAATTTATTAATTTTTCATTAAATAATGTCATACACAAATTTTGATTAACATCGATTGGACACTTACCTACGTCTACTACACTTATGTGTGTGTAGTATATTCTTTGATAAAGAAATAAAATATAATGATAGTTATACCAATCATTACAAATTGTTTTGAAATATTTACAATATGTTTGTAATAAGATTTATTAATCGCAAAATACGTACCTTTTCCAACGATATTACCAATACTGCCGATGATACTGGGTAGGAAGAGAGCAAGTAACACACTCTTAATTATTTGTACGCCGAAGAACAAGGGAAGCAACAGTTTCTTCAGACCAAATGCTAGAAAACCAAGTCCGAATCCTGTTAAAAAGGTACTCTTTCCCTGAAACATGGCTGAAAGCAAAAGTACCAGCTCGTTAAAGCCCTGCGGTTAGCCCTGAAAGCCATGCTGCAAGCAGCATCTTTTTTCATATTCTCCCTCTCCAACTCCACGTGCCACGCATTTTGCTGAAACACACTCCACGTGTGAATAAAAAAATTTTATTCACCGTAATTATAATTAATTTGACTGCTCGCACAATGTTACACGCCTCGTTTTTCCTCATACCCGTTTTTATCGCTGGTTTAGTTTGCATTTTTGCCAATTAGCGTGGACCCAACCTCGTTACTTGATTTAACTCCAAAAAGCCAATTCATGAAGTTAAAGCTTTCTCTCACACCCTAATTTTATTTATGCCAGATTGTGCTTACGAGCGTACTAGATTCGTCGCTTATCATGTAGTTAAAAAAATTAAATAATTCATTTTTAAAAAAAGAGAATCGTTTTTTAAGAAAAATGTTTGAAAAAACTGCATTTCTATAAAAGCATTATAAAAATATCTTGAAAATCAAGTTGAAAGGTGGAAATAGAAAAGATTATTTTCTAGGAAATAATTTCTTTTCTAGTAAACTGCTCGATTACTTTCACTACATACCAATTAGAGATTATGCAATTGCTTTACAGTAAGCATCGCATAATACAGGTAATAAAAAATACTGTCGCTCAATATAAACAATCGTAATTTCAGAAAATCCACCTTTCGCGTCGACAAAAGTAACGGCACTAGTACACACGCGACAAAAATCTGTAGCAAGCGGTCTAGAAACTCACAACCGAAGAACGTCCTGGCTTTCCTGGCGAGACTGAGATCCTTATTCAGCTGTATCTTCATCACGTGTGTCTTGGCGTAATGATGAACCTTATCCAAAAGATTTAAATCCGTATCATTTTTCTTTCGATCGTTGCACGTAACGTTGACTTCAGGATTTCTTATAATCTGCACAGATTCTGTTACATTATACGTATCAACCCTTGAGAGTTGATCTAAAAAGTTCGAAAAATCCTTTCGTATACAAGAAACCGTGAGCTTTCCTTTGCATTCTGTTGAATTTGACAAAGATTGACTGGTCAATGAATTCATTTCAATTGGATTAGCTGTAACATTAGCTATTCTCGTCGGTTCAATCTGATAATTCGATTTATCTTCGATATCGAATTTTGTTGGTTTTCCATACATATTGTGCGGATGATCACGCAAGAGTTTGTCAATTTTGTTTTTAGATTCTTGAGAAAGCGGCACCTCGTTCTCCTCGATGATATCATCATCGTTGCGCGCGGTCTCGTTCAAGGACGCAACCTCCGCGTAGACCTTGACCCCCACGACAGAATGAATGTGACACGCAATAGCCAGGAACACAATCGAGAATATTATGGCTATCCTCCCTTTTGCCATTGTCCAATCCATGAAAAAGGCACCAGACGCTTGTCTATTGGCTAGCTATAGTTATTACATGAGGAGAACTGCATCTCGACCTGCGACTCCGTTTTCTAAAATAAGATAAATAAGTGAAAACACAAGAATAAGAAACTTTAAGAACGAATGTATAAAATAATAATATTGTTACAGTACAAGCGCAAATATAAAAAATTAAATATGTAATTGAGAAACCGAAAAAACAGATAAGTACAAGACTTAAAAGTCTGAAAAATAAACTTCCTTATACAGATACAAATACATAAAATAATTTTGTATTTTTTTTTGCTTTTCTTTTAGAAAACCTATTGAATGAATTGAATATAAAATTATTGATTTGGAAATAATTAATATCCGTCTATTTATTAATATCTATCTATTAATAATTCTATATTCGATTTTTACGTTACATTTTGAAAATTTTATTGATTTCATAATTATTAAATAAAAATACATAATAGTACTAATAAAAAAATTGTTATTCAAATAATTAAATAAGCTAATAATAACATAGTACTCTGTAAATGTGATAAAATTCAATTATGTCACTCTTGCACATATGTTGTGTCATCGAAAACAATCAGTTAATTCTTTTATTCATGCGAGTGAACTGTATGCAAAGATTAAACATTCTATTATACCTTTGTGATTGATTAATTAAATCAATTCTGTTACTTAATTATAATTTGTCGATATCTGCATAAATTATTCGTTATTTTTAAAAACTTTTTTTTTAATTATGTTTTTTAAAATCAATCAACAACTAATTATTGAAAATTTATTTCGTATTAATCTTAAATATTGCACTATTATGTTAATATTAATTATAATACTCTCTCTGTATTATCTCAATTTTTTTTATACATATTTCCAGATTAAACAAATTTTCAGAATAACAAATGTATATATATTTTTTAAATATTTGTTAATTAAATTATTCATATATAAAATTAAATAAAGAAAAATTTAATTCGATCAAACAAATTTTTATTTCATAATCTTTATTAAGAAACTATGTGTATATTTACATATATACACATAATTCGATAAAATGTAAAAAATGAAAAATCTCAAAGAATATATACATGTATATACATTAATCTAAGTCATAATTTAGTCTTTAAAGATCCAACTATGCGCACGTGTGCAGTTAGAATTCATAACTGGTATAAGTGTACGGTTATACGAGTGTTCTTTCACCAAATGACTTTAATACAATCTCATTAACAATACTCTGTCTATGCCTTTTTCCGCATGTACATGTTAAACATAATTTCATTCACCAATCAAATGCACATAATTATTTATAGAAAGTTATTAGTCAGTATTTCTTATTGTAAATGATTTTATACTCACTTTCACGATATATCTTTGACACCAACAACTTGCCCGCACTTAGACTAAGTGATCGGTGTCAATTTCAGTAACCGGATTTCTTTTAATATTGAAAAACGATCGGTCGACTATGCGCACCTGAATAATAAAGCGGCCAGAAAAGTCGGAATCGTGTACGACGTCCGATACTATACTGGCAGCCGGTCTCCGTAGGATCGGCTCGACTGACCCAATCTGGGTTACCCGGCCATCCGTCTGTCCATCCTTCTATCCATTCCCCTTTCCGCCTTCCTTGCTCACCACGTTCGTTCATTCGTCCGTTCGTTCCCGCCATTCGGTTTAGGAGCTACCCTTCTTCCAAGGAAGAATTGCAAATATAACTATTAGTCGAGGGGGAAATTTTCTCATTTAATCAATTAAATTCGTCGTAGGTCTATAATTATCGAAAACATATTCCATACGACGATTTCACTTGGAGGTATTTCGGCGGAATGTCCAATTCGGCCAGTTCAATGAGCCTGACGAGATGCCGCTCAATGGTACGGAAGATGATTCTCCGAGACAATTCGCTAATAAATAGATCTTAATTTAATTGAGGAGAAAGAGAAAAGCAAGAAAAAGAGCAAACAGAAGGCTAAATTATATAAGGGGATGATCGAAATACAATAAATCTAAGCTGATCTGAGAACTCCGAGTTGGTTTAGTCTATATTTTTCTTTGAGATTATCTGTGCTCTACAAGCTTTCATATTATTTAAGAGAAATAAGAAAAATACAAAAGAGTAAAGTACAATACAATAAAAAATCAAAACTTTTTCCAAACTAATTGAAAATTATTAATAAATCTACTCTTATTCTAAATGAAATCTTTTAGAACGAGGATGTGATTTTAAACACTTCTACAACAATTTCTTGTAGGAAATATATAATTTTTTATAGTAACAAAAAGACAGCTTAATTAAGATTACTCCATATCCGTTTAATTGTCAAGAGTAAAAAGTAGCGATTTTTTAAAATTTCTTTCGTGTGATCTACTTTTCATATGGAAACTATCTTCGATTATGATGTCAGCAAAGATCGTTCAAGTCCAATCAAATTAGTCACGAGTTCAATCACGGTTACACACCTTTACAAACGATTTCTCTTATGTTTTCTCGGAAATCTACCGATCCCAAATAATGACATTTGTGACATTCGAAAAAGGAGGTTTACATAACTTTGAGTTTCGTTTATATCGACATGTTAATCAATCTTTTATTCATTTTGGTAGATATGACAAATAATTCAATTATTATAAAATGATTATCATTTACATTTGACGGTAATCACGGTATACATGTACCATGTTTCAAAGTACTATTAATAGACATTGACAGAAGGAATCCGTTATAACATAACGTCAAAAGAATCTCTACGAGTATGTTGTGTTATCAATATTGTCAAACAAATTTTTTAGAACTTTATAGCCGACAAACTTTACATCGTAAATTATTAAATGCTTGCAGAAAAGGGATAATAAAACATAACATTTTAATTTTTTTCATAAAAATTAATACTGTGCTAGTGATAATTCTATAAAATTCAAATGCAGCCTTTATGTGAATATTTTAAATTGCAAAGAAATAATTAATTTAAAAATG
>Ga0157364_1004861_pt1 | contig 13530 bp, 16 predicted proteins | sample AttsexASBM2_FD_111476 | JGI IMG/M metagenome (GOLD analysis project Ga0157364, IMG submission 111476) | Fungus gardens microbial communities from leaf cutter ant in Ribeirão Preto, State of São Paulo, Brazil - Atta sexdens ASBM2 | ecosystem: Host-associated > Fungi > Mycelium > Unclassified ... | reverse complement strand
TCTTCTTAATTAGAGTCCTATTTATACAAAAGGTTCATGGTCCGTGCTACTAATAAATAACCCTGCCCTTATGTCCATGCTTCAACCTCATGCTCACCTCACTTCTTACTCAAGGCCACCATGTGTACTCCAGGTGCTCTGACATTATCTTCCAGACTCTTCTATCAGGTTCTAGGCTTATGACGTCACATCATGTGACATGTCATGTGACTTCCTTGTCACATGCCCTTTTCATCGTCTTTCAAAAGAAAATAAAAGAAAAGAAAAGAAAAATCAGAAAAAATACAAGAAAATAAAATAAAAATTGTTAGTGTTCAAATGTCCCATAACAAAGAATGTGGAAAACAGTGGAGACCAGTGCAGGGGAAATCAGGATGGGAAAAGCAGAAAGAAGAAGAAGCAAAGAAAGAAGCAGGGAAGAAATGAGAAGAGAAAGACAAGAGAAAGAAACAGAAAAAAGAAAAGATGATGGAAGTGAAGAAAGTAGCAGAAGAGTGGGAGATTTGGGATGAAGAAGAAGAGGCAGCAAGATCGGAGGCAGAAGCAAAAAAGTTGGTGCCATAAAAGTTTTACAAATAGATAAAAGTATTTGGGAAGAAACAATCTGAGAGAATGCCGACAAGGAAGGTGTGGGATCATGCGATAGAAGTAAAGAAGGGGTTTGTGCCAAGGAAGGGGAAGGTTTATCTGTTGTCAAGGGAGGAAAGGGAGGAGGTAAGAGAGTTTATTAAAGAACAGTTGTGAAAAGGATATATCCGACCGTCAAAGTTACCACAGACAGCGCCAGTATTCTTTGTGGGGAAGAAGGATGAAAAGAAGAGGATGGTCCAGGACTATAGGTACTTGAATGAATGGACCATTAAAAATAATTATCCTCTTCCTCTAATATCAGATGTGTTGGAGAACATTGGGATGAAAAGGGTCTTCACAAAGATGAACCTTAGGTGGGGATACAATAACATGAGGATAAAGGAGGGAGATGAATAGAAGGTGGTGTTCACCACACCAGAGGAGTCCTTTGAACCTACAGTGATGTTCTTTGGGTTGACCAACTCGCCAGTGACATTCCAAGCAATGATGAATGAGTTGCTGAGAGACTTGATTAACACAGGGAAGGTGGCAGCATTCATCGATGATGTTATAGTAGAAACAGAAACAGAGGATGGGCATGATGAGATAGTGGGAGAAGTAATTAGGAGGTTGGAAGAGAATGACTTATATGTGAAGCCAGAGAAATGTAAGTGGAAGGTATAAGAGGTGGGATTTTTGGGAGTGGTGATAGGACCCGAGGGAATTAAAATGGAAAAGGAAAAGGTGAAATGAGTACTAGAGTGGCCAATACCTAAGTGTGTCAAAGATGTCCAGAAGTTCCTAGGGTTGGCAGATTATTATCGCCAATTCATACAGGGCTTTGCATTGATATCAAGACCGTTGCATGACACAGTAAAAAAAGATAGAAAGTGGGAGTGGACAGAGAAGCAAGAGAAAGCATTTGAAGAACTAAAGAAGAAATTTATGCAAGAACCAGTGTTAGCAGAACTGGACTTGGATAAAAAAATGAGGATAGAGGTGAATGCTTCAGATTATGCTACAGGAGGTGTGTTATCGATGGAAGGAGAAGATGGAAAGTGGAGGCCAGTCACATTCCTCTTTAAATCCTTAAATGAGACAGAGAGAAATTATGAAATACATAATAAGGAGATGTTGAAAATTTTATGAAAGCGCAGAAATTAAATTGGAGACAAGCTCAATGGGCTTTGTATTTGTCGAGATTTGATTTCACCTTGAAGTATGTGCCTAGAACAAGGATGGGAAAGGCGGATGGGTTGAGTAGGAGACCGGACTGGAAAATAGGAATAGATAAAGACAATGAGAATCAAGTAGTAATAAAAGACAATTGGCTTTGTAGGTTAGAAAAAGTAGTTATAGATGGACCAGAAGTAAATATAGTGGAAAAAATAAAAAAAGCTAGAGGTAAGGATGAAGAGATAGTTAGAATAGTGGAGGAGATGAAGAAGGCAAAATTAAAAGTGATATAAGGGGAAGAATGGAAGATAGAAGGGGAGCTGGTGTTGAAGGAGAGAAAAATCTATATACTGAAGGATGAGGAATTAAGAGTAGAAATCATTCAGTTACACTGTTATGATCTTAAGTCCTTAGAGTCAGATGAAAGAACAACCCTTGTATTGAGTAACACAAGAGAACTCGATAGAGTTCCTAATACAAAGTGGTCTACCTTATATACTATCCCTCATGGTCCGTGCTAGTTACTGTGCACCCTACCCTAAACAACCATGAGTATAACATGAGGCCAGCATGTGTTGTCCATGCTGTATGACATTACTTTGTTCCAGAACCTTCTACTTCCTTCTCTCCAGTCTCGTGATCAGTCTTGTGACTACACCATCAATTTGTGACTGATGTGACAGCGTGACTGATAACCCCTAACCCAAGTTGTTCTAAAAATAGAAAAAGAAAAGAAAAGTAAAAGAAAAATAAAATAAAGTGAAACGAGAAAATAAAATAAAGTCCACCGTCAACGATCTTGACATACACCATGATACACTAGTAGCTGGACATGGAGGGAAATGGAAGACAGTGGAGTTGGTTACCAGAAATTACTGGTGGCCAGGGGTAACGAGAGAAGTAGGGTGATATGTAAAAGGGTACGATTTATATCAGTGAATAAAGAATAGGAAAGAGGAAGTAGTGGGGAAGTTGAAGTTGGGGGAAGTCCTGGAAAAGCTGTGGACACATATTTTGGTGGACTTTATTATACAAAGTTACTGATAGTAGCAGAAAAGGATGCAATCTTAGTAGTTTGTGATAGATTATCAAAGATGACGTATTTCGTAGCAACAGCAGAAGGATTGGCGAGATTGTTCAGGGACAATGTATGGAGGTTGCATGGTCTACCAGAGAGTGTAGTATCAGATAGAGGACTGCAGTTTGCAGTGGAGTTAACAAAAGAGTTGAACAAGATGCTGGAGATTCAGATGAAATTATCAACTGTGTTCCATCCTCAAACTGATAGACAAACAAAACACATGAATCAGGAGCTGGAACAATATCTCCAATTCTTCATAGACCACAGGCAAAAGGATTGGCCAGAGTGGTTAGCATTGGCTGAATTTGCAGTAAATAATAAAATACATTCAATGACAAAAATGTCTCTGTTTATGGTGAACTACGGAAGAGAGTTGAGAATGGGGGGAGATATCAGGAAAAAGAGAAAGGTGGAGAAGGCAACAGAATTTGTAGAGAAACTGAAAAAAGTGCAAGAAGAAGCAGAAGCAGTATTGAGAAAGGCACAGGAAGAGATGAAAAGATATGCAGATAGGAAAAGAAAAGAGATGGAGGAATGGAAGAAGGGAGATAGAGTAATGCTAAGTACGAAAGACTTAGTATTTAAGGAAAGACCAGTGAGGAAGTTAGTGGAGCGATACGTAGGACCATATGAAATAGAGAATGTGGTGTCTACAAATGTGGTAAAATTATGACTACCAAGTTTGATAAGAATTCATCTGGTAGTCAATGTGAGCCAAGTAGTTTGATATAGGGAGCTGGCAAAGGAACAGAAAAAGGAAGAGAGAAAACCAATTGAAGTAGAAGAAGTTGAGGAGTAGAAAGTGGAAAAAATCTTGAATAAAAGGAAAATAAGAGGAGTAGAAAAGTATTTGGTATGATGGAAGGGATTCACAGCAGAGAATTATATGTGGGAAAAGGAGGAAGATTTTAGAAATGCAAAGGAATTGGTAAAGGACTTTGAAGGAAGATTAGGGGCAGAAGTAAGACGACAAGTAGGAGAAAGGAAAGCAGAAAGGGAGGAATATAGAAGAATGGAATTGTTGGGGAAGTACACAGAGAAGTTGCTATATGGGTAGGACGACAAGAAGTTTGAGGAAGAGTATTTGAGGAAGTTAGAACGAAATTGAAAGAGATGGAAAGAGGATAGGCAGATTGACAAAAACGACTATTTGAGGGGAATAGAGGAAAAAGAGGAAGAAGAAAAGGAGAAAATGAATGAAAGGGACTGGAAAACAGAACATTTCTCCAGAGGAGAAATCTTGAAGGGGGATAATGTCAAGATCAAAGAATGTAGACTTAGTTTTTTCTTTATTTTCTTTCTCATTTTATTTCAATTTATTTTTCATTTTTCTATTTTTAGAACTCTGGGTTAGGGTTAGAAGTGATCAGTCACATCAGTCACATCTGATGGTATGGTTATAGCATTGATCACGGGACTTGAGAAAAGGGAGTAGAAGGTTCTGGAACAAAATGACATCATATAACATGGACACCACATGTTGACCTCATGCTTGACACATGGTCATTTAGGGTAGGATGCACAGTACCTAACACAAACCATCTGTAGGAGTATATAAAGTAGACTATCTTGTAAAGAGCTCTCTATTGAGTTCTCTTGTATTTACTCTAATATAAAAGTTTGTTCTTTTATCCCACTTTAAGGATTTAAGATCATAACAAATGTAGTAGTGTTTAGTACTCTGGAAGAGAGAGGAACTCTGTGGCTTTTGGTGATAGTGTTAGAGTTGAAAGAATAGGTTTCTTTACAGTTATGATTATATGCTATGGAAGTTAGTAAAATATTCTAGATAAATATCATAATATACATAAAACTATACATAAATTATATATAAGGAGTAAAGAAATCTAACAAAACTTCTTGTCAAGTTCTTTTGTAAATCCTATCATTATCATAATACACTTAAATACTAACAATTTATTTTGATTTTGATTTTCTTTTATTTATTTATTTTGATTTGATTTTTTTCTTGAATTTTATTTTGGACAATGAAGAGACATGTGACTGTGATCACATGATGTAATGCCATAGGTCTGGAATGAAGTAGAAGAAATTAGAACAATAATGTTAGAGGCATATTTATCTTATAATAATGGTATAGTGAACATATGAATAATATATATACTTTAGAGTAGAATATTTATTGCTAGTACAGACTCTCTATGTATTGTATAAATAGTGTAGAAATGTATTAGGAACTTCTTGTTGAGTTCTCTTGTGATTTCCATAAGATATAAGCTTACTTAAGTGGTCTATTGGTTATTTTGACTAGTGATTACTATAACAACTACTAGTCATTATGACTTAAAACAGTTGTTATAATAGTAGAACTCAAAATCAAATCACTTCTAGTAATCTCTTATTTTGAGGTCTCACTTTTCTCTTACTCTTTCTTCATTCTCAATTATTAGCTAGTATAACTATTAGTCAAGAAGCAAAGACTAGGCTTCAAGCCTAAGAAATACTTATTTTTCAGAACAGAGTAAGCCATGAATAGTGATAATATTAGATATGGTTTATATCTTGTTATCTAAGATCTGATAAGATCTCTCAAATGTCCAAATAAGTTATTATATGTTATCTGAGAATATGGAAGACAGAATTGGAATAACCTTTGTGTTATAACTCAAAGACCTTAGAGTAAGTCAAAGAGAAAAAACCTTGTATTGGATAACTTGATAGAAAGCTCTGTATAGAATTGTCTACCTTATATACTAATAGCTCATGGTCTGTGCTCTACTACTTTAGCCTACTCTAAATGACTATGTATAAGTTTTAAGGCCAACATGTATATAACACATTATATAATATCATTCTTTTCTAACATCTTCTATCTTCTTCTATCATATCATATGAGTGTGTGATAATTTATTTTTTTAATTCAACAATTTGTTACATGGGGCACATAGGCAGACCATGGTAGCTACTTTGTAACTACATACATAACAACTGAAGCTACATGAAAAAGGAAAAGAAAAATAAACAAGAAACAGGAAGAGGCATAAAAAAGAAAGAAAAAGATGAGAATGAAAAGGAAAACTTAGCAAAGTGATCTATACCAAGCTAACTAAGAGTTGCGAGGTAAAAATATGAATGCATATAGATTAAGTTCCAGGAACATGATGAAATGAGCTATTAAATTTCTTCTTGGATTCTAATACTCATTAAATCTTCTACACTCATGAAGGATGTGATATCTCGTTTCAATAGAATAGAGACCACACAGACAGCTAAATTCCTCCCTAGGAAAGTTGATATTCTCCAATAGGAGCACGATTGGTAATCGCTCTTGCTGTTCTTGCACACAACATATTGGAATGGCCAATATATTGCAGCCATACTCCACTTTTACTATATGTTGGTTCTAAAGTTTTGTTGTTACTGTCAACAAGGTCTAAGAAATTTCTTCCCTTTTGATCTGATGCTTGGAAAGTCATTTTCCAATTGTTGATGATGTTATCACATTCAGATTTCTTGCTAAACTTCTAAGAGTTTCTGACTGAGAAAAGTGGGGTGAGATTGAACAACTTGGTTTTGATATCAACATGCTAGTAAGGATTCCACTTGCTTTTACTTGGGCATTCCCAGAATTTGATTGTGTTCTCATGATGATGATTAAAGAAGACTCTAAGGTCATTGAGAATGAGAGCTGCTTGTTTTTGGAGTGGGTGAGATGATAGGTCGAATATCTTTATTTCTGCGTAAATAGAGTCAGTTATAACAATGATTTTAGAAATGTATTGAAGATGCATTGCTTGGTTGATACCACATCTAATGGCAAATAATTCAGCTTCTGTGCTTGTGATGTTAACAGCGTGATGAAGTGTTTTGATAATCAGTTTATTGTGGACATGTACATGTGCAATTGAGGAGGCCATGTTGTTTTTGACACTGGCATCTGTGACCAGGAGTGCATTAGATGGAGTATTTGATGATTCAATGGCTAGGTTATTGAGTTGCTGGATATAAGATTTGAAAAGATAGTCCAATTTTTTTCTAAATAAATAAAAGGAAAAGTGATTAGAAAAGCAGTCGATTATTCTATTGCCTGGCTTAAATTCAGGATTAAGGGAATCAAAGAAAGGAAAAACTTTGTTGAACCAATTCTCCATATCAACTAAATGGCCTTTGATTAGGCTATGCTAGTGCCTAGTTAACAAACTAAGTGAAAGTGGGTGAGGAGGTGTAGGTGAGTCACTATTGTTTTCCATAAGCAATCGAAGGATGTGATTGTCTAGTAAGGTATGTGCTCTGAGCTAAGATATTCCACTAAGTTTTTGTAAGTATAAGTGGATAGGGATAAGGCCAGCAATAGCCTCAACACCAGCTAATGGAGCAGTTTTGAATGCTCCACTTATCTATAAGGCTGCTCACCTCTGAAATTTCCCTAAGATCTTTAACAGATATGCTAGGGGGGCTTTGGTGTAAAACTACATTTGAAACTCATACAGCGCTATTAGGAGAGTACAGCTTCTGTACAGGAGTCATTTTTGATGCAGAATTAAGCCTCTCATCAAGTTGCCTAAGATCTTCATGCACTTTACCGTTAACAATGCTTTGTTGGCATAGAAGTCGATATGTTGACAAAAAAGGAGTTTTCTGTTGAAGATAAACCCCAGGTACTTCCACATATCTTTTGGATACAACACTGGGCTACCTAATGATGATAAGTCAAGAGGAGGTGGGTTAAAGACCCTATGTGTCCTAGAGAAATGAAAAATTTCAGTCTTTAAATGTTTGACTAAGAAACTAAATTTGGAAAGAAGATTGAAAGCTACACTGTAACTACTAAAAAGGCAGGCATTGGAAACCTGAAAAGATTTGCTTTGCATAATAAGAAGACCATTGTTAACAAAGGATAAAATGGAGATTTTTTAAACATTTTTCCAAGATGTAAAGAAACAGAGATAGATATAATGCAGAAAGAATAGGGGAGAGAGCCGATCCTTAACCCACTCCCACATTAACATCAAATGATGAAGAAGAGAAATTGTTCCAAAAGTATTTGGTTCTTCTGTTGATAAGGTAGTTTGAAAAGAAATTGACTACTCTCAAATTAAAGCCCACTTTGCCTAGAATAAGAGCTAAAAAACGATGGTTGAGCAACAGGAAGAATTACACAATGTCAAAGACTAAGAAGCTGGTTGCCATGTTTTTGATCTATCTCATATGAATGAAATGTGTGAGAGCGATACCCACATTAGTAGTAGACTTGAACTTTAAGCCTTCTAATTGACTTTGGTGGATGAAATTGTTGGAGATGACATGGAATTGAAGCCTATCACCAATGACTTTCTTGGTTAGCTTTCCCAAAGTGTTAAGAAGCACAATGGGTCTAAAAGACTTAGGTGAATCATATGACACCTTGTTAGGTTTTGGAATAACAATGGTCGTTGAGTTCTTGAAATAATTGGGCCAATATCCTATCTCGATACATGTGTTGGCGATGGTGACGATGTTTTTTAAGCACATCTTGTCCCTGACAACTCATTTGAGATATTCCCACAATAACTTGTCAGGACCAAGAGCTGACGAGTTATTGCACTTGACAATAGCACTTGTGAATTCTTCTTCTGAAAACAATGACCACAATGCAGATTGATATGAATTTAGTTCATTCAATATATTCTCATCTACTTGACAAAATTGAGCTGTATTGAACGAAGAGTGAAGGGCTTGCCAGAGGTCATTTAGTTCTAAGCAGGGCTGACCGTTATACTTGATCATTTCAATGGCTGGGAGGTTGCGTTTGTTAACCTAACTCATCAGTTCCCAAGGCTCCCACTTTTTATTGGCAATTTCTTGAATTTTGAGGTCAAAGAACACTCTTTTCGTATTTTTGACTGTCTTTTGGAAGGTCTTCCAGTCTTCAACACTCTTTGAATGTCTGTATTTGTCTAGATCACTGTTGCAGTTGTTGTTCCACCAACTCTTAGAGTGCTTTGTGATGTTGACGATTTTTGAGTTCCTTGTCCATGCAGACTTTATAATATTAGCAAAGTCAGTGACAATTTTTTCTAACTAGGATATATCCAAAATATTTGATGTGTCCAACTTTGAGAAGGATGTGATAACTTCCTTTATGAATAAGTCTTCCTCATCACTATTTTTTGAGATAGTTCTTTTACAAAAGTCAATATTTTCTTCATTAATAGGAATAGTGATTGTTAATGGTGCATGGTCAGAAGTGAAACACCAATTAGGATGGATTGAATGGTTATTCAATTTGGAAGAGTCACAATGGAGGAACATTAAATCAATGACCAAGTTTGAGTCATTATCATTATCAGAGTACCTAGTTGGAACTTGGTTAATAGGAACCAATAGGTTAAGATTAAAAGAGTCAGCAATAATGATAAGGTTATCACTAATAGAAGAATGGTAATTGAACGAAGGGTCCCAAAGACTATTATGAATGTTAAAATCTCTAGTCATAACTAAAAGATTATAAATGTTGATTTCAGTATCCTTGAGATACTTTATCACAGAATGAGAAGAGTCTGAGTATACATTCATAACCCAAAAAAGTTTGCTGTTGAAAAAGAAAGAAACAAGAATAATATCTCTGTGATCAATAATATCTTTGCGAAAAGAGAAACAAAAAGAAGAGAGTCTAATATTAATGAAGATCATGACCCTTGGACAGTCATTTGTTGTGTCCAGTTCTCTAGCAAAGGCGAGCCAATTGGGATGGTTAACAATGCCCACCAATAGAACACCTTCACTATCTGCTGAGCTAGAAATGGATCTTATTGTTGTCCAAGATGGTTCTTGGATGAAGATAATATTGAAATTGTTGTTGGTTTTGAGGATTGTGTTTATGACGAAATTATTTTTTCTGACATTTTGCAAAAAAATCTTCAGGTCTTTCACAATCATATCGTGTTGGCGTTCACATCTAAACAAATTGAATTCTTTCTGGTTTCCTGAAGTTTAGAGTATTCTTTGGAGTGCCACTCCTTGTTAAAGCAATGCTTCCAGAAAGGACAGTTGACAGAGTCTGCTTGGTGGTCGCTCTTGCAATTGAGGCATTTGAATGAGTGAGGGCATGATTTGCCCTTCTTGGATTTAAGTCTGGGAGGATTTAACTTGTCATTAGCTTTGCAACACTAAGTGAAATAACAATGATAAATGGTTAGGTAGGGCCCATTGCACTTAACACATTTGGCTCCTTGAATGTGACAAACTCCTGCCATGTGACCCTATTTCCAGCAATTCTTGCATTGTGGGACTTCTGGGTTCATATTTGCACTGTATACTGTGGCGATAAAGCTTCCCACATTGAAGTATCTATTGATGATTTTCTTTATGTTGGAACCATTTTGCATGTCTCAAATGTTGATCCTGATAATGGCCATATCTGATTTCAGCAAAACCTTTTATGATTCTCAGTTTGGAAGCAAGAACAATGTTGTTATGACTTTAAAGCTCAAAGGGTTAAGCGATAAGACAACTCTTGTATTGAGTAACACAAGAGAACTCGATAGAGTTCCTAATACAAAGTAGTTTACCTTATATACTATTCCTCATGGTCCGTGCTAGCTACTGTGCACCCTACCCTAAACAACCATGAGTATAACATGAGGCCAGCATGTGTTGTTCATGCTGTATGACATCACTTTGTTCCAGAATCTTCTACTTTCTTCTCCCAAGTCTCATGATTAGTCTTGTGACTATGCCATCAATTTGTGACTGATATGACAGCATGACTGATAAACCCTAACCCGAGTTGTTCTAAAAATAGAAAAAGAAAAAGAAAAAGAAAAGTAAAGTAAAATAAAGTGAAAAGAGAAAATAAAATAAAGTCCACCGTCAACGATCTTGACAAATGTCGTTGAATATGTGATTGACTTTGAGAATACTTTCAACTTTCTCGAATGAAATTCGCACATTCAAGTGTTTGCTAATGTAGGGGATTCCTACAATCTTGAGGTATGACTTGGATTGTGGAAGTCTAGGAGTAGAGATCTGATCTGTATCAGTAGTAAGAGAATTTTTAATACATTTTTTGATCTCTTGAAGATCTAAAGGGCATGCCATGTTGTTAGTTGTGATGATGATACCTTTGTCATCAATATGAATGAAGTCTGCTATAATGTTTGACTTGATGTTTTTGAGAGCATGATTAATATTGATTATATGTATGCTTGAATCCTCGAGGTAACGTTTGGCTACATCATTGTTCATTGGGACAATAACTTGCTTTCACAAAGGGCCCCTTGTGGTCATGTTGATGTGAGGCTTTGGTTTGTCATTATTCCTGTTGATCAATTTCTGAACTTGTTTGATCTTCTTGTTTTGAAGATATAGAAATGTTTCTTTGATTTTCAGAGTGTCTAGAGCGATGTTCGAGGATGAGTTCAAGGACAAGGTAGATTTGGATGAGGAAGAAGCTTGAGCATATGACTTCTTCTGTGGTTGCTTGTTATTCTTCTTAAAGTACTTGGAGATTTCAATTACCTCCTTGGGTGATTTTGCTGGAATAGGGGAAGGGAGAGATAATACAAATGTAGGTTTTACTGTTTTCTTGCCTTTGTTGTTTGACTGGGGACGAATAATCTGTGGGCCAAATTTTGACTTTACTTTGTTCCTAAAGATCGTCTTAGATTCATCAACAAATAAGCTATCCCATTGAAATTTGTAGATGGCCAATAAAAATTCCCATGCAGCTTTGCTAACGCCTTCTAAGTCCTGAACTTTATTAGCCTTATCCTCATTAATTGATTTACCTAGGATGTATTTGCGCATCCTAGAAAGAGAGTCTTTGATAATCTTGATATCAGACACCAAGTGTTCTATTGAGCCATGAAGAGATATGGCACGAAAATCACCATCCCAAAACTCTGAGTCCAGAGCCTGATTAATGTTGTAAGACAACTGAACATTGACCACGTTGTTTCTGGCAGGTTGGTTAAAGGCCAGTGCCTCATTTGAAACATGCTGTTGGCATACAGCATTAATATTATTAGCTGTCTTACTAACTTGATCTTTCTGACTTCCCAGAGTCATATATTCCAGTACAGTAGTACTGTTGGTTAAGATGACAGGCTTGTTCTCATTCATCCTGTCATTCTGTCTCTCCATCCTTTCAGCATAGCTTTTCTTGCATTTGCTCAAAGACATGGACAGAGTTCTAGGACTGTGTGCACTATATGTGAGAGAGCAACCATGTACCTCATCATAATTGTCACAAGTATTATTGAAAAACAAGTCAAAAGAGTCATCCCCTATGACAACATCTTTTTCAGAAGCTATTTTGTTCATTGTAGCACAAAGAGTAAAAGTGTTAAAAGTTATATTTTCTAGTTCTCTAATAGGTGCTACCATGTAAGATGGTAGTAAGAGAGAAAGAAGGAATGTGAGTGTGTAATAATGTTACCATGACTTGTAACATCATGCTAAACTCTAACTCTAAGTTTGAAAATTGAAAATAAATTGAAAATAAAATAAAATAAAGTCCACTCTTTGTAACTCTAACGTTACCTCCCCTTCAAGGTTTCTCCTCCAGAGAAACTCATTTTTTCTCCCCATATTATTTTATCCTTTCCCTTTCATTTTTTCCAATTTCTTTCTAACTTCCTCAAATTTTCATCCTCAAATTTCCTGTCATCCCAACCATACAACATCTTCTCCATATATTTCTCTAGTAACTCTCCTCTCCTAAAGTCTCTTTCTTCTGCCATATTCAACTTTCCCTATCTCCTAATTTACCCTCCCCTTGAATTTTGCTACTACTTCTTTTGCATTCTTCAAATCTTCTTCTCTCTTTCAACTATTATGCTCTACTATAAACTTCTTCTATTACACTAAATACTTCACTACTCCTCTCACTTTCCTTTTGTTTAGTATTTTTTCTACCTCCTACTCTTTGACTTCTTCTACCTTTACTAGTTTCACTTCTTCTACCTTCTGTTCTCCTACTTGTTTCTTATATTGCACTACTTGACTGACATTTACAACCAGGTGAATTCTCATCGAAGTTGGCAGTTGTAATTTGATTGCATTAGTAGATATTACTTCATTGATGGTGTATGGACTGATATATCAATCTATTAACTTCTTTGCTGGCTGTTTCTTGAACACTAAATCTTTTGTACTCAATATCACTTTATTCCCTACTTTCCATACTTCTGTCTCTTTTCTCTCTCTATCTGCTAGTTGCTTCATCTCTTCTTGTGCTTTCTTCAATGCTGCTTCTGCTTCCTTCTATACCTTCTTCATTCTCTCTGCAAACTTTGTTGCTTTCTCCATTTTCCCTCTTCTTCTCATATCTACTCTTATTCTCAATTCTCTATTATAATTTGCCATAAATGGTGACATTTTGGTTGCTAAGTTGTTGTGGCAACCATTAGTCAAAAGACCAATAGCAATATGAGCAATAAATCTCAAAGTAAATATCAAGTGGTGATCACAAGAAAACTTGACAAGGAGTTTCCAATGTATTTCTACACTATTTATACAAAGTACTTATGGTCTGTGCTAATGATAAATAGCCCTACCCTAATGTCCATGTGTAGTCCATGTTTCTACTATGTGTCAACCTCATGTCTTCTATAAGGACATTATGCTGTATACATGTGCACTAATATCATCCTTCTATCCTCTTTTAGCTAACTCTTGCCAAGTCTAGGCCTATGACCTTACATCATGTGACCATGATCACATGTCTCTTCTTTTTTTTTTTTTTTTTTTTTTTTTTTTTT
>Ga0157364_1004860_pt1 | contig 13530 bp, 2 predicted proteins | sample AttsexASBM2_FD_111476 | JGI IMG/M metagenome (GOLD analysis project Ga0157364, IMG submission 111476) | Fungus gardens microbial communities from leaf cutter ant in Ribeirão Preto, State of São Paulo, Brazil - Atta sexdens ASBM2 | ecosystem: Host-associated > Fungi > Mycelium > Unclassified ... | reverse complement strand
TCCTTATGCCTGAAATATCTCAGTCAACGGTATGCCCTGTCGAATTGGAACATTGACCTCTCGCAGGCATAGAACCGAGTAGAATGTCATTGCCCATTCTCTGACGCGTTATTAAAATGGACATAGTGCTGCCACGAAGGCCTGACGTAGAAATAGCCGGCTAGGTGAGAAGACACGCCCGCCCTGCACGTCCTTCACAGCTTTTTACCGAGCGACACAGAAATACACGCGCATATCTAAGGATACCGACGTCAAGAGAATATTTTCGGACAGATTTTATTCGGAGATTCCTCGAGAAAAGTAAAGCGGATTGAAGAAAGACTAGTGCTCGTCCTAGGTTAGAACAGTTCAAAAATATATAGCCTGTCACGTCTTATTTTCTCTATTCCTTTTTTGTTTTACTTCGCTTTAATTTTTTAATTCGTTTACATTACATTTGTTCGATATCTCTTAATTGATGTATGTGTAAGAGATGAATGCTATGAATTTTTATCATTGATCGAGTAGATAGAGAATATATGCGGATTCAAAATTATCTTCAACTTTTTATTTTATCTTTATCAGCTCTTTCGCGAGATCTCTTACTGCGCATTGATAATCCACCCATGTTCCTTTTCGAAGACCAATCCGTCGACGAGAAGTGGGAGAGATATATAGCGAATCTTCGATTCGATCTCGATTACTAAAGCAGGAGGAAAAGAAGAAGGGGATGCCGCCGAAGAGAGCGTCGAGTGAATAACTAAAAACGTTTAACATAATATCTGATCCGGCGGAAGGAGCCCCCAGGCGCTCTTTTGCCGGAACCGTATCTTATTCCGAACCCAAAGGCTGCCGGCGACAAATGCAATTTTTTCAGTAGGGCGGGAATCAAATGAAGGATCCCGACCGCTATTGGTAACTACCTTCGCTTTTGCTCCGGCGCCTATCTATCCTCTTTTTCCTCTCGATATCTCTTTTTTTATCCGTTTCTCTCTCGTCGTTGTCAATTCTCTCACATTGTTTTTCTCATCGACGATTATTGCTCTCATCTTTCTCGATTGTCCACTTACGACCCTTCCGCCCATAATTCTTTGATCCCTCTTATTTTAAATTGATAGAAAGTGCATAGATCAGTTTACGTGCAATTCGTTCATAGTAAATTTTGCAAGAACAGTTTACACGAGAATTATGGTCATCTATTAATTATTTATCTATCTGTATTCTACGCGCATAATTTGCGAAACGCAAATATTGATACCCGACACAAGCTTATATATACGCATAACAATGTGTAAATAGCCGGCTAACTCCTGAATTTACAAATAAATGCGAGAACCGTTGATGCCTGTTCGCTTGCACTTCGCTGATATTTTGTGCCGAATCAGCTGTCCAGGAAGCGCGTAGGATTTATTGCCTCTCGTGTGATTTAACGTCACCGAGCCAGGAGCGTGAAAAAAAGAGAGCATGACAGGGAGAGATAGAAGAGAGAGAGAGAGAGAGAGAGAGAGAGAGAGAGAGAGGACAAGAGTGGTTTCTAGGTGTACCCAGCGGGAGAATCGAATGAAACACTTTCCGTCATCGATGTCACGATAGAATGGTCTCGATTTTTCATGACAAACCTATCTTGCTTTAAGATGCGTAACAGCGATACCGAGCGAAAATAATAAATATTCTCGACGCACTAAAAAGAGAGGTAGAAAGATAAAGGCAAAGTATATGAGAGAACAAAACGCGATCAAATACGAAAGGTAAAACGGCAAGGGTGAGAGAGTGAGGAGAAATCGGAAAAAGAAAATTTCATCAAGAAGCCAATATCGCCTTCTTAAAATATAAAAGGCGAAAGATTCCGCTTTGAAAGTTTATTCAAGTGCAGTTAGGATTCTGCAATGCCGTACTTGCAAATGTGCTCGCCGAGCGCAATTCCGGACGACCTGTTTAACGCCGAAACGTCACGGACAAAGTCCGAAGGATTAACAGGAACCGAAATCCTCCGCTTGTTGCAATGATAGCCCCGACCCTGCGTCGCTATACGTAACCATGAAACCTATGCAAATTGCTTTTCCAAACCCGCATTAACGGATTTAAAAGCGATATATGCTTCGTGGTCCATTTTCGACTTATGGTGCAGCATCAAGGATTCGTCCCGTGGATCCGATAGCTCTCTGTGACTATATATACTTAACACAACTTTTCATACTCTCGAATCGTCATTCAATGGCACATAAATATAGTTTTAAAAGTTAAAAATATATGCTTTGAGCAGATGTTGAGCGGAAGCTCTTCAACATGAGATGAGAACCCAATGTATGGTTTGTCCAGCCGCTATTTTTCCCTTGAGTGACAGTCAGTCTGCTTCCTTTTCTTTTTTCGTGCTTGTTCCTCCTAGAGAAGTAGGCTCTAGAGGGTATCTAGTGCTGTTGAAAGCGAAGAAGGTTTTATCAGTAGGACAATGCCGGGGAATATAGGTAATGCTCTCTCTCATAAAGATATCTAAGGAACAATATGTTTCGTGCGTTCTTGAAATTTCAGGAAACGAAAGCATGCGATGGTGCGAATCGGCTGGTATTAATGGAACATTAGATATCAAGATTTTCCAAAGTTGACGTACGTTATGCTTAATTACACCGAGATATACCGCCGTGCCACGAGTTTCATTTCACTTAATGATATAGATGCACGAGACGGCTGTGCTAATATAGTTGCAGAATCCTAATTTGTAGAACTCTGTGTCCGTAATGAAATAACATTACTTTATATAGCGATATAATTGAATAATTATTTGCAATTAGAGAAACCTTGCGAAATATTAATAACGTTATTCCAACTTATAATTATTGTTGTTTAGTTTAAATTGAATAATAATTGAAGCTGTATTTAAACTGAATAATATTCAGTTTAAAATCATTCAGTAAAAATATCTCTAAATGTCAAATATTATCACAAGAAGATGATAATATGCCGTAAATTATAAACTCGATCCTTACAATTCGTACAAATTTCAGAATATTTGCGAGATAAATGTCGTATTCGATAAACAAACGTCGTACAAACAAATATATTTAGTATTATTCGTAAGACGGCGTCAAAGTTCAGTAGCCATTTGTGTGTTTTAAGGCGTGGTTGTCCTAATTTGGAAGCACAATGACGTGCCCGAAATTCTGTTGACCTCACGGCATTCGGTGCAGAAATTGGATTATTCGTGTTTGGTGTAGACCCTTAACTGGCTTAACCACTTCATACTCCTTGTCGAACGTCGGTAGTTATTCCAAGACAAAGTGTTCGATGCAGATCACTCAGAATTCGCTAGAGGATCTTGTAATTCGATTAATTTCAGCTAACTCGCTTTTGCATTTCCCGTCACTATCGATGAGACAGCGACGTTTCTATGAATTACATATACTCTCACTCAATTGTAAGAATAACAATAGGATGCTAGAAAAGCGTCGAGTTATTATATAGCAAGTGTCAGTCATGCGTTACTGAGATGAATATTATATATATTTGAATGAAAATATTCAAATGAATGAATATAATGGTTATTCATAAAAATATCAAATAATTTTTGCAACTCAAGTCTATTAAAAACATTGACGAAGCGATTAAAGGTAATCGCTGAAAGATTTTTAATTGACTCTAAATGTGTAATAAAGTTTTTCTTGAAGCGATAGTTGCGATACCGTCGACGTAGATAAGAACGACCATCTCTTTACCGGTCCTAAGAATTAAACGAAGAAAGTATCGTTATTATCGCGAAATGGACTTTTAAAAGTTGGCAACAGAACGCGAGCTTATTGTTCATTTTAATTAATTTCGCAGAATATATACTTCGAATCGCTCGTTTAAAAATCGCGCGGATCCCTCAGCGTTTAACGACGTGATAAAAAAATATTGTAAAAACATATTGATACAACTACGATTTTTTATTTCGAAACGTTGCTATCTATCATACAATTTGACGTGGTACAATCGCTTCTCTATCGAGTTTTGGCCAGTGATATATCATTTTCAGCAGCATTAAAATAGCAACATCCGATATTTCGACGTACAACCGACGCTCGGATTGTCGGGAAGATTCCATATACCACTCTCCGGCGCTTTTTTCCCGAAATTTTGCACGGACGTAGCTTTAATGCGATATCGATCCACGTCGTCGAACTCGTCATGAAACGTACGTACGAAACTGACGACGTCACGGGACACGATGGGAAAACGCCGCGCTTCGAGCAGCTGTGGGCTGTAAGAAGTTTGCGAATCCTTCCCACTGAGTTTAACCTCAATCACTTATGTAACGGAGTTACCGCTAGTATATATATCCAGACAAACCCCCTTTCGTCCACACACGTTAGCCTGGGGTACATATTTGTCGGTATCTTCTTGGCCTCTTCGTTGTTCTAACAAGAAACGTTGGTATTGTCTCTCGCAGAGTATTCGGCAAACGCTTTGATAGTAAGCGCTTCCTCTAGTTAGTGCCACGTTTCCTCTTAAAAACTAGCATTATATCGGATAAACGATATTTTTTCATAGATTTAAAATTAATTATTGCAATCGTTTCTATCAATTAGTTGTTTTTGTCAATTAAAATAAAACTGCTAAAATAAAGTTGATCTATAGTTCTTTTTATAAACATCATTTATTCCATTCTTTTATTTACTGATAATGAGCTGACTATTTCATTTTACTTTAACATATTTTTCTGATTGTTATTCTTATTATCTCTTTTTAAAGTATACCTGATGATAAAGTTAGAAAGTAAAAATATTTCTGTGAAAATAACTGCTTTAAAAATGAAATGGACAAAGTGACAATATTACTATTTAAATATATAAATAACAATAAGAAATAACGCTTGCTCTTTGCGAGATAGTTAAGTATTCAGAAAAAGATGTTAATTCTATATCGACTTTAAAAGTTTCCCTTTTTCAATCTGAACGCTTTTCATTACTTCCAAATTATTCATGTGCAGATGAACATGAAGGCGTAGAAATCGCTGGAAAAGAGTATCGTAATGAAGAGGCTTTATCGAATCCAATTATCGTCGAGAGTGCGTTCGTCGTGCGCTTTAACGAGCATCCGCCTCTTGTACCTGCGAATATATCGATTCATAGCAGGAAATATGGAAACACATGTTCGGATGAAAATATTATGTATTTTATATTTATACCGACATTCCGCATCGATCTCTTACGATGGAGAATCTGTAGTCTATAGCCGACGTTTATAAAATATGCATACATGTATGTATACAGATAGATATATATAATTGTTTTCGGAAGACTTTTCTCAAGTCTCTCTTTACAATAATACATGTGTAGAAGTTAAGGAATTTAACTTCCGGTTCGCAATAGCGATTTACGTATGAAATTCATGCATGATTTGCTTCAACACAATCGAAAATGTGATCAGCAATGAACTATCGTTGCGGGGTGTTGAAATATCGTTCTTTTTTCGATGCTATAATTACGCCGATGCATGGTCGACACGATACGAAGCTTCGCGGACGACAGGGAGCGATCGTAATGATGCAGTAAATGAATATTTCCGTGCCGATGTGACAGAATAGAAAAATGGCAGCAGATATGGGGAAAATTGTTAGTCGGCGAAGAACGCGAGCGGCTACCAGCACGAATGGCTACGTTCTCAGTAGGGTGTATGTAAATTTAATTACCGTTATTCCAATGGTGTTTTAGGGCGCGCATTCTTGCTTATCATATCCTGCGTCGCAACAAAGCAAACGTTGCACTGCAGTTCTCATTTGTTACTGTAGGATGTGCAATTTTTTATCGTCGCTGTGTTATCGGTTCAGAATATAAAAGTTAAAAGAATTTCATGATGTTGGTTGTATCAAAAGCTTCTGTTATCAGATCGATTTGAATTCAAGTTGGTTGAAGCAACAAAAACAATATTTGCTTATACGTACAACGAATTTACTTATTAATCCCTTGTAGACGGGCGATCCCTCGTTCTCTTTTTATTTTGTAAATTACTCGATTTTTATGAAACTTGATGGTCTATGAGGTAATTTGATGATGCATTATTGGAATTTGAGATAAAGAAAATTCAAAATGATGAACCCAAATACGATGAAGAGAAATTTTTTAAAATAATTTGATTATCAAAAAATTCAATTTTAGGAAATTTTTAATTACAAGATAATATCAAGTTTCCAGTTTTGCTTTATTTGAAGTTAATTTCCAAATTGACTTCCACACTCTGATTATGAGCTCTGTGACATTAGATCCTCCATTGGAGGTTATTACCCTTTTGAAATTTACATTTCTCAGGCTATGTTTAAAACTCAGCGATATCAAAAACCTACTAAACTAAATTTTATAAAATAATTCAATTATTTTTTGAAATTTTAATTTTAAAATTCTAAAACTAGAGTCGAATTGAGCGATCCTGAAAACTCTTAGGAAACCAGATCATTTTTTTGTTAGAAAACTCCTGTCTTTAATGAGTTAATAAAATCGGACAACGATTTCAATCGCGAGAAAAAAGCGACGTGAAACTCGAAAGTTAAAAATATTTGAGATTCTAACTATTCTTTGACGGTTGATCGATCCTTCTCCAAGGAAGGATACTTCCAACTTTGACGCGGAATCATTCTTCGACAATTCTGTCCGTTCAAGGTTTCCAAGACAAATTCAAGAGAAGGTTGAACGAACGAACGAACGAACAGAACGGCCCACGTTTGTAGAAAATCGAGGAGGGCGCGGTTCCATTTGTTTCGTTTCCCGCGAACGCTCCATTAGCGAGAACATCGGCTATCGGATCGTACAATTCTTTCGGTCGGAGTTTCAGTTTCCAAAAGGGGGGAAAACTAATACCAAACGTTTGCTCTAACAGTTTGGCGTCTATTTCGGTGCAAGTGCAGCCGTATCGCACACATAGACCATTCCGACGATTAAAGCGGCGTCCACTTAGTGGTCACGTGTGATTTTCCCGAATCTGTATAAAATATCACGTGGTCGTAATTTGTCTTCAGAAATTTCGCTATTTGCTAATTACTAGGAAGAATAGTATCCTAATATAAATTTATTCGAGCAAACGAAGGAGGAAATCTTAGAACAGAATGAATTTCAGAGCGACAGTATCCGACAGTTAACACTCGCACTTTGCAAATATCTTCCACAGTATTCGTGTATTTACGGAATTATATTAACTCTACTCTCATGGTTCTTTTTACCGTAATTATTCGCAAGAAGTATTTCTGATCCCGATATTATATCTCATTGTTCTCTTCAATGATTCATTATTAAATAAAGGTTAATAATATTTTATACATTCTTTGAATGAAGATTTTTAACTTTCTGTCGGAAACATAAATTTTAATTCTTCTGTCAGCTATACAAGTCTTTAAGAAGCAGAGCAAATTTTCTCTGGATTATATAAAAATCTGAAAAAATTTGATATACTTACTTGTCGAAGTTTTAACGAGTTTTCACCATTATAGAGTTGGTTTATATTTTACTTTTTTTATACAAATTTAAATTTATCTACCAAAATTTACAATTAAAATATTGATAGTATCTTTAATTTTTATTCCGGATTATATAAAAATCTGAAAAAATTTTGATACATTTGTCGAAGATTCAACAACGAGTTTTTACTATTTTTTATATAGAAACTTGGTTTTTTATTTATTTTTGACAGATTTAAATGTTCCTACCAAAATTTACAATCAAAATATTGATGATGTCTTTAAAGATCATAGTTGTGATCATAGCCGGTGGAAGGTTAAAATTGTATGAAATATTTTGCGCTAAATGTAGTAAAAATTTATATAGATAGCAAATATATTTAAGAAATTTATAAAGCGAAAGTGTTTTAGATACTCCACGCGAATAAAGATTGAGCATTAATCTGTAATATAAACTATCCACAATTAATACACGATATATTTAATAAAAAGTAAAAGCAAGTGACTTCATTGATAAATACATTAAAAAAAATATCTTAATTAAAAAAAATTTTAACTGATAAAAAATAATTTTTTTTGTGTACGAACAATGGCAATATTTATTTGAATTTCGCAGTAAATATAATATTATTTAAATTAAAAGATGATAATGTAAAAACAAAGTAAATATTTTTTTGTAACAGAAAAATTTTTAATAAATTAAAAAAATATATTAATATTTATTTCAAGAATTGTAGATGTTAATAAAAAAAGTTATTTGAATAAACAATTGGTCTAATGAAAAAATGGTTTTTAAAAATGAAAACAATAAGGTTAAGTTTATCTAAATTACTAAATAAACTTCATATTTCTTAAACCATAATAAACTTTATATTTTTTGTAAACGATATTTTACATGTGTCAATTTCATATATTTATTAATTATTGCTTTTAAAAAAATTTTATAATTTTCGAAAACGCATCGACGAGATTCGAATCTAAGATTCCGGGGTAATAAATGTAATACTGAATTATATAATCGCACGTTTCTTTATCAATTCGGTATTCGACAATTATTCAATTTATAGGCCCTAGGAAATCGCGTCAAGCAGTAACCAAATATTATCTAATCAAGATTCACAGTCTAAATATCGAATTACATAAAAATCTATAGGGGAGATTGGGGATAAAAATAATATTTTGATTTTGAAGTGTTACAACAGTTAAAATATAATATTTATATTAAAAAAATATGTATCTTTAGATGTAGAATTTATTTAGCTATAAAATTTTCTTTGGTTTAATTTTGTTATGTAACTAGAAAAAGATTATGTTTGTTTAAAGACTATGAGGAATTTTGTTACAACCGTCCCAACCCCATGAACGATTGTAACAGTAGAGGGGAATAATCGTACCACATTTAGAGATACATAACACAATTACATAAGTCATACTCTTTCTTGCAACTGCACGAATGGATAACCTTATAACTTCTTTAAATGTCTGTATATAAAGATACTTCTTGTACATGATTTGTCTCTTATCTCTTTTACATTTTCTTGTTAACAGCATTCTATGAAGAAAAATAACATTGTACAAAATAAAATCAAATAAATTCGAGAATAATTGCAACTGACAATTACAACTGACTCCAGACATCGATGTTATTATTATCTTCTAATGGTATTTTATGATTTAAAGTAAATTTTTTAAATAAAAACCCAGATAAAAATCAACTCAATTGTGCAATCCATCAACGCAGATAATCATTAAACATATTAAGATAATACGTTATACTTTGTTATAAAGAAAAAAAAACATTTTAGATTTTGTGCACGCAATAAAACTTACTTGACGCATGAAAGAAGTAATTTTTGCTCCTGCATTCGTGCACGTTCCGCGACAACTAGCATGTAACGAACGATTCAATCTGATCTGTCTACAGAATTTTACCATACAATTGTATACACATATCTATTATAGTTTAAGAAATATTAACAATGTTACTATTGTCCCCTTATTACTTTTGTCCCCGGTCTCTCCTATAATTACATAAATACATTATATTGAAATTAAGTTTAACTTTAATAAATATTTATTTCATTTAGAAAACGTTTTATTTTATTTAGAGAATTATTATTTGAATAAAGAAAAATATCATTATTTTTAATAAAAAAACAAAACATTATTATATCAATTATTAAAATTAACAAATGTAATAAATCATAAATGTTTATTGAAATTGAACTTTACTTATTGTTAGCGAATATTATATTATTATATTTGCGAATATTATATTTGCTTATTTATTTATAGTGACAAAAAAATATTTTTTGAAAATAAATATATTGCGTTAAAATTAAACATTATGATTTAAATAAATGTTTATTTCATCTAGAAAAATATTTTATTTTATCTAATAAACTTGAGTATTTCTTTATTACAATAGAGATATCATTATGTTTAAAATTAAATATGACGAAAATGAAAATATTTATTTAAAAATAAAAAATTGTTATTAGAGTGAAAAGAATGTGTTCTTAAAACAAGCAAAGAAATTATTTATTGATTTAAATGATTTGATTTATTTAAGTTAAGAAAACGATTATAGTTGATATTATTAATATAAAAACTTAAAAGTACGTTTAAAATTATATATCATCTGCATTTCATTGACCTGCATTTTATTGTAAAAAATATATTTCATTAGTCTGAAATTAATGATATCAATTACATTCACTCTCTTAATTTAAATACATCGAATTATTTAAAAAAAAAGTAAAAATAATTTCTTTATTTTTGACTACTTGTTTAAAAAAACACATTCACTTCATTACAATATATTATTTCTTATATTTAAGTAAATATTTTCTTTTTCTAAAATATTTTCTTTTTCTACATATTTAATTTGAAAAATAATGATTTTTTTTTTATTCAAAGAGTTTATTAGATAAAATAAAATATTTTTCTAATCGAAGTAAATATTTATTTAAGTTAAAATATTTAATTTCAACGTATTTATTCTGTATATTTAGCTTAAATATAATTAACTCTTGAACTGGAAATAGTATAAATTTAAGAAATATTATTAGACACGAAAAATCGCCTCAACAAAATTTGGCATTTTTTACTCATGTGTATTAAATATTTAATTTCTCTCGGTCACAGTAAAGTAAAGAAAAATTGTCACTGCGTAACAATAATTTCTTATAAAGCAATCAATTTGATGACAAAGATATATAAATTATCCTACATTGTTATTACATTTTCTAATTAAAGTCAACCCAAAGAATCAATAAAAAACGTTATTCCTAGCAGAAATGCTTGGACAAAAGTCTAAGATTTCTTACAAGGCATTGCTCATGCGCGACGGAGATGCGCATTGTACGACATGTAAGCGGTGTTGGATCGTCGGAGCATCCAAATTCGATGATTTACAACGCATGGAGGGATGGGAGGCGAAGGAGACACTTCCCTCCGGTGTAAGAGGGTAAACGCTAATTAAATCGGAAGTAATTAACGAGGGCGTTTGACCGAGCGAGCGATTAAACGGAGGAGTTTACGTACTGCGCGTCGACACGGACGATTTCCGGGGAATCGTTCGTAGATTTACGACGATTTCAACTCTCGACAGAAATTCGTACGAGCTGCGGCAAACGCGCGAACGAACTCTTCTCCCTGACGAGCGTTCGTGCAAATATGTCCCGGTTGATGGGAATCTACCGATGATTAATCGACCGGCAGTGGCGACCCCCATCTAACGCGCGCAGCCTTTCCAGGAAAATAATCGTGCGACCTCCTTATTATTGTCAGATCGACCGCTCGATGAAAATGTTATTTACCGTTTCCAGATGATTACCTCTCGTGTCAGCGTTTTAGAGGCGTTTTAACGGAGATCTTGGTAGAGCGCATCCGATCTCGGGATTCGATCGTAAGGAAATATCGCATAATATCATAATCTATGGATATATTCTTATATGATATTCTTCTCTATTCTTATATGATTTGAATGAAAAAGAAAGAATGAGATTGGAGGACATAGAGAATATTCGAGCGAGAGATGAGCGCGTTACGTTGTAACTTTACGCGAGAAGTTGTTACCAGGTGCGGGTGGCAAGCGTTGTAAGCTAATAAGTTGTCGGTGTAATAATTCTCGGGAGTTGGTATTAAAACTGGCTTGTCTTGCTCGCGATAAATCCTTGTCTGTCGCGACTAATGTTAGGAGTTTCTGAAAGGCAATCAACTGTATCAAGATCCTCCCTGTTTTCATAAAATTGGAGAAGACTTGCGTTACGCTTCGCGCTTATCTATTTGATGACCGGCAAGAAAACGGCAGAAATCTCGGAGGAAGGAATCGTGCGCTTTTGCAACACTGCTGCCGGCGATTTACCACCGCAAGAAAGGCAACTGGCAGAAAGATGAAAAAGTCTGAGTGAATTTACGGGATATTTTTAGCCATTGCGACTTTAACCAATCCTACTTATCTTAAAAGACTAGCGGGGAAAGATTTTCTAAATTGTAATGAAGCGTTAATAATGTTTCTTTTTCAGGTAATTCCCGCTATCATTTATTTATCCTATTATACAACAAAAACAGTTAATTTGTTTCATAAAAATTGTAGCTGCGATTAAAATGATCGACAAACCATTTACGCTTCTTTGACGACAGTCCTGTTCATTCATGTCGAACGAGCGATGGTGACGCTCGATCTTCTCGGCGCGAAATTTTCCACGGGAAATAACGAAGGTCGTCGTCTCACAGTGTGATGGTTAACGGAGCGAAAATTGGCACGAAGTGACGTCGCGTACCGTTTAAGATTCTCTTAGGAAGATTGCCTTTTGCGACCGCCGCCACTTCGACTTCAACGCGGAGGTTGTGATGTTATCGTCGTCTCGATAAAAAAACAAAGGAGGCATAATGAAAAAATATCGGTAGCTGCAGGTTACGAAGTGATAAGAGACGGAAAAGAGAGTGAGAAGAGCGGAAGCGCGAATGGCGCGAGGGGAACGAATTTAAATCGACCCCCGGGATGAGGGTAGGATAACCCCCGCGGATAGTCACTAACGACAATGATGACCAAGGGGGTTTTCGGGGAATGGGGGTCCAGCATTCCGCTATATAAAACGACCCGGACTTAGTGCAGTATCCAGAGTTAGAAAAGCAAAAGCAATTAAGATAGTTACTTGGTTATGAGACAAAAAGACGAAGCGGAACGAAGGTAGGAAGGTAATTACCGTGGTAACGGCTTGCCTCGACCGTGTGACCGTATCTCGCAGAGCGTGGTAGCTTCTGGGGAAATTAGTGCTGGAAAAATTCATGCCCGCGGAAGATTTGCGTAAATTAATTTACGACGTACCGAGCCGGTCTCCTGCCGGGGAAAAGAGGATAAAATTCAATTTTTAGGTCGGCCTTATGACTCAGTCACAGGTCGAGGACGCTGATTGTTGCTTCTGCTGCTTGACGATCGCTAAACGATGCACTTCACGTGTTTTGAGATAAGAATTTTAATTACTGCAAAATTCATTGAATAACTCTGAGCAACTAAATTCTATTGGTGTTTATATATACAGATAAATATATACGTACTATATACGAAAGTAATAATTACTTGTTTCAAGTATTTCAAAAGTTCATCCATAAATCTATCATAAGTTCATCATAAGCATCAAATTTATTCAAAACATATTCTGAATCCTAGTAAGTTTAATACTTCAATCAAGATTATTAAATTAAAACAAATTCGATTATTTATTATATATAGTACACTTCTTTGATCCAATTTTGTAACATTCTTCCAAAGGAAATATATTTCTGTTTTGCGTACCTAATAATAATACCTAATAATAATATCTAATAATATCTAATAATAAACTTTCTAAAATTTGTAATAAGTACATTTTAAGATTATTATTATTGTAAGAAAATATTCATTATTAAAGACAACCGTTACTTAAAAGGAAGAAAGTGTGAATTGAGTAACAATTTGTGTATTTAAAAAAGTTTATTTATAAAAGATTTATTATTATATATATTTATTTATAAAAGATAGATTTTTTTAAATTAAATTTATTACATGTCAATTTTAACTTAAGCAATTATTTAAAAGTGACACTGGTATTAAATCACATTGTATTAGCCTTTCTTGCATTTGC
>Ga0157364_1004859_pt1 | contig 13531 bp, 7 predicted proteins | sample AttsexASBM2_FD_111476 | JGI IMG/M metagenome (GOLD analysis project Ga0157364, IMG submission 111476) | Fungus gardens microbial communities from leaf cutter ant in Ribeirão Preto, State of São Paulo, Brazil - Atta sexdens ASBM2 | ecosystem: Host-associated > Fungi > Mycelium > Unclassified ... | reverse complement strand
TCAACAATAAAAACTCTTTATTAGAAAATGAAATGAGTACATGATACAAAAAAATATGATTTAATTAAGAGTTTTTATTATCAAATTGAGGCATTTGATTTGAAGATGTCAAAACCACAAAGCTATATACTTAAAAAATTACAAAAAATTTGTTCTAGCCTTAAAAACGTTTTTAATCGAGTGAAATTTTTAAAGCCGGAAAAATTCCAATTGGATCTTGTTCTGGGTAAACAGATCTACAATTTGAAAGGAATAACTCATTTGAACGCTTAGAACCTGCGAAATTGACTTTGAACTCAAAATTTGATCATTTGTTTCACATTAATCGGGCTGTATTTCTTAAAACGTATATCATAGAATTAAATGAATTATGGCATCGTGTTCAGCGATCAAAGAAACATATAGTAATCATATTGAAAATCCAGATTTTTACATTAAATCAAACATGTATTAAAAAAAATTTGAAACTTTGATTTAAGAATCGTTCACTAGCGACCTGTAAATCTTAATATTTTTTGATAAAAATTTAGGGGTTCTTTTGGCATGAAATAGAAACTTTTGAGAGAACGATTTGAAAAAAAATTTTCTTTTCAGTCAGTCTAATACATATGTGCTATTTAAAAAAAGAGAAGTTTAAATGATATATTGAATAATAAAATTTATTGCTATATTTAATACCAAAAAATTACTAATTTACAAGATTTCTGATTCTCAACACGGATTCTTAAATATTTGATGTACTTTTCCGTAAAATAAAAAAAATAAATTGTAAATTGTTTAAATTTGCAAAGTTTTTCAAGAATGATTTCAAAATTTTCTCTTCTCAAAATTCTTGATTTCTCAGAACCTGAATGTAACAAAATTTTCTTTCTCTCTCCCTCTCTCTCTTTTTTAACCTTACATTTTTTTCAGCAAACTAAAAATAAGAATCATCATTCAGACAATAAGAAACAGAAATCTTGTAAATCAATGTTACATATAAATTTTGAGGATGATTTCATCAGCGAAAGAAAGAAATTTTTAGCCTTATGATAAAATGTATGCATGAAATTCGTAGCAAAAATTATTGCACACGTTTTACGTTTCACGTGTCAGACTTCCGTCAACATGTCCGGTATGGATTGATTGGTCGGTGGTTTAATTAATGAACGATCGCGATACGATGAGCGGGATGCGATCATTTCGGGAGAAAAACCGCGCGACCGCTCGGCCGTCGTCCTACGATAATTGATGACGCTGACAGAAAATTGATAATTCATTGTTCGCGTCCGGCCGAAACGAATAGATAGGCCGCGTCAGCGAAATAACAGAAATTACGAGCCAACTTCAACTGTCGGTCTGCAGTTTCGTTGTTGCGTTCGACGACTGCATCTGCAGCCATCCTTAAAAGAGCTAAATGTTAAGGTTTTCTTCTAAACCACCATAATTGAACTCTTATCGAATTCTTAACACTTTGGAATATTACTCACGAGGAAATCGTCGAAACTGTTCCTCAATGGAATTTGAATGGCTTTTAGATATTTGTAGCGTATATAAAAAAATATTAGATCTGCATTTTTTTTTCATTTGATTGTTTAGGAGTTAAACCAATCTCTCAAAAATAACAGATTTTTTTTATTTTTAGAAAAATATCTTTGAAACTATGAGATATATGAAAAAATATTTTATACAAAAATATTGTTTGATATTTTATATTTTCGACAGTGATGTATTCACATTTTCCCAGAAAGTGTTAAATTTCTTTATTTATTCTTAATCACAAGAATTGCTTCGACCCTAAAATCTAAACGGATAAATTTTAAAAAATTGGTTCAAACATTTTTTTTCGGTGTTCTACAAAATATCTGAAGCTCAAAATGAGAGATAGTTCCGAAGATTTCCTTGTCAATCATCGAGATTTACGACTTTGACAGTTTTCATAACCGTCACATCAAAATCCTTTTAGCTTCTGAAACAGTTAGAACTTTGTATCCTACGATTGATAAATTCTGGGATTGTTCTTTAACGCGAGGAGTCAGAGAAGCTTCAACTTTAAACTGATCTTGAGGACTTGGAAATTTCGAATTCATCTTTGCTAGTTTCCGGAACGTATAGATGACTCTACGAATCTATAGCTCCGAAGTAACCGAATGTAACCTCAGCAGCAAACACCGGATATGAACGTAGTTTCCAAGATAACTACGTAATAGTTTAAGCACGATGTGGGAAGTCGAGCACTACACGTGCGATCAATGGCGAGTTTAAGTCTTGAATTTATGGAGTTGCTTAGCGATACCCGAGCTGGATATATTGACTTTGAGAACCACTGGACATTCGCGAAATATCTGTTTCCATTGCTAATAGACGGTATACACCCGGTGCACAATAGGTCTTTCAGGCTGAGCTTACGTAGGTCTTACTACTTGCTGGTTTTATCCTTTATCAATATTGTTATATTACTAACAAATTAACGAGTACAATCAAGTGAGAGAAAACGGCAAAATGATTGAATTAATCAAAATTATTAAAATATAAATGTAATTTCGTTCAACTATCCGAGAAACTAGAAAAATATTGAAAACGCTGAGAAGACAGCTTAATGCGATATGCAATCTCGCATAAATAGCATAATGGTTTAAATTATTAGAATGGAAGGCAGCTACCCACAACGCACAAAATATAAAGATTTTCATTTGGAAAATAAAATAAAATCATTTTTTATGACTTTTTTAACTTGGGCTTCCAATTTTTCTTAATTTTCCGGTGAACAGTCCAATGCGATTGTAATATTTATTACCTTGGCAACTTTCTGATATGAAATATCATGTTGTTTAACGTCGCATTTATCAATAAGTAAAAGACAACAAGTTTTTAATTCGCGAATCCAGTTTGTTCCATTTTTCCCCAATCTTGCTCGACTAGTTTCGCTTTAGTATTCAATAAAAATCAAATTGTGTCATGCTTGATTCGCTTCGACATATTGCAGGTAGATATCGACTCCGGCGGAGCTGCGGGCAGCGCTATCGATCGTTATTCTGATTAGCACGGTAGAATTCGCGCGTACGATACGTCCGTTCATGCAGATGCGGGTGCACGCACCGGCGGCCATTGCGGTTTTTAACGATGGCCGGTAACGAAACAGCGCGGCGCGCTCGGGATACTCGTATAAGCATCGACGTATAAATCCCGAATTACGGCACTCTGGATCATGCCGGTTTTGTTGCATTGTTGTTATTCGAACGCGTGCGCGAGCGCACGTCGTGTGTCGTTACGACGACCGACGCCGCTACACGCGATTGGTTTCAAGCAAACTGCGCTTCCGACTTTATTGTCCAACGCCTGTTTCGATGCGGCACGTCGAGAATCACGTGGTATCCACCATTTCCGCCCCGGCGTAATCGTTTCCTCCCCCGCGCAAATAACATTCGAAGATTCATGCGATTCGGCTGTTTGACCACTTTTTGCTCCGTGATGAATTATTATTACATTTGCCACCGAATTTGTGATCCCTCACTTATCATTTTCATATACAACTAGAATAATCCACGGGTAAAATATGGATGCCGGAAATTGAGATTAGGCATTATAACATCGATCTATCTTGTGTCCGTAATGCACTCTTAAATGATGAATTAGTTAGCATTTACATAATTTCCTTAATACACTATTAAATTCATAACATTATACCCAATTTGAATTATTGTTAATCACTTCTGTTGGTCGCCACTGTTCCTGCTCAACGTCGTTAATTTAACTAAAACAACAGAATTAAACAATTTAAGATATGTATTAAATTTCATTCAAATTTAATTTATTATTTATCAAATACTTTAATATGAACGTTCAACAATTCAACCATATAGATGTATTGATTTATATTTTAACACACATATGAAAGTTAAATGTAATAAAATATTATTTAATTCCGACGATTAGATTATCGTTATTTCTCTGATATTTAAGTATATTTTTAGTAATAATTTTATTGCAATTTACATATTACAATAAATGCTGATTTTCAATTTATTATTTCACCAAGTTAAAAAAATGAATTATTATTATTTCATATTTTGTACATATAACCAGAAATAAAGAGAAAAATGTTTTATGTCTGCTATTACGTTAAATTAATATTTATTTTTGCCATTAATGTCTTCCAATTTCGCTTTTATTTCGCCTAAAAGTACAAAATACTTGATTTATTGTAACATTACTGGAGTAATACGATAGTTTTGCAACACTCTGGGCACTGCATGCAGTGCTATTAGAATGACCTAGATAATAGCTCGGCTACTCGGCAGGACGTCGGTGAAATTACGGGATAGTCGCCATTCCTTTTCAAAAGACACAAAATGGAAGGATTAACATCCTCCAGCCGACTATAATAATAGAATTACCCCGACAACGAGCTTGGGATTTTCGGAGGCCCAGGTTACACGCCCGCAAAAGTACTGCTTCACAGCGTAATGTCGTATAGCTTGGGCGATAATCCGGTCTCGGATGAAGTTGAAAATGGGGTGGAAACACACCGACACCCTTGCCGGACCGTAAACCGCTTTGTACATCGTGCCGCTTTTTCCGGAGGACGGATATAAACTTGCGATACTGACAAGATAAGTTTCTTGAGAAGTCCATCTCAGAGTCAGCATTAGAATTGAATATACTTTTTCCAGATTCGTAAAATAACTTGTAAATAATAAAAAAAAGTTGGATGATGAAAAGGGGAAAAAATATTTAATAATACAGGAAAATTTAAATGTACAATAAATAATTTGTGATACTACAAACTATGAATATTCATAAAAGAGAAAGAAAAAATATGTCTATTCAACTTTAATTTAAAAATTCAAAATATTACTTTTTATCAATATTACAGTATCAAATATGAAATATTAATATTTTGCACTAAATATCTGTAACTTTTCAAGTCCAAAGTTTATGGCTAGTTTAATCATGACGAATGTATACATAATTTAATAAAAGGATTTAAATTATAAACAATGAACCCATTTCTCGTTTTTCGTTTTTCGAATAGATTACCATTTTATAAATAATAAGAAAAATTAGAATCTGGAAAAGATGTTATTTCTGTAAATCTTTTTGCCGCAAACCAGGGCATCTCCTTCAGCTCTCGTGTAATCCCCGAATATATCATCTGAAAGCGACTACTGGCTAAATTTTCAATTTAAAAATAGGACACGCTGTTTTACTGTAAAAATGATTTCCCTTTACATTTTAGGAAATGTCAAAAGTACCAAAGGAAAATATATTGAATCACAGAATAAATGGTTCTTACGATACAAGTTCTCTCAGGTTTTTTATTTAAGATAAAGTTTTATTTCTTTTAACATGTTCTTGCACTCTTTAATATTTGACAAAGTAAACATAAAATCAGTTTATATAAGTGTATTTATCAGTCAAAATTCTAATATATATAATTGCATTTGAGGAGAAAAGGAGGAAGTGAAATTTATACCGTTATTCGATCTGTGCATGCAATTTAAAGGCAAGAATAAGTTTGGTAATCTTTGGAAAACTTTCTTATCTCGTTAACCGGGATGAGATAAAATAACACGATGACTACGGTATGAGCGCAAACGAAGGAGAATTTCCAGTCGCGACTACGCAGCTAATTGTACCTAATCGCACCATAACCCATTAGTTTCTTCGATGTCTGTATATCTTTCTTCCTCGATGACCCACTTTCGACCATCTCTTTCTTCTTATCATCTCGCACATTTTCCAGGGAACATATTTTATACTTTCGACGACCCAATTTAGATCCGTGATAACAACTATCCGCTATTACCAAGTATATCGCAGGATCATTGCTTTCACGAATTTTGTAAGTTCAAGTACTTCTGAATGTCTCTCTAACTTATTATTTATCCTCTAAATATTATGTCGTGTGATAAAAAAAATTGTAAATTGAAAAGTCGAACAAATTTAAAGAGCTATACAGAATTCTAAAAAAATGTATTCTTCGCATAAATTTTCTCTCGAATTTTAATCTTCATGACGTTATACATTATTTTGAAGGGAATAGAAATTTTTCTGAGGAAAGGAGCCCCAAGGGATGATTCTCGCCACGCGCTGAAGGGTTCGGCATAATCCAGAATACGAAATACGAGACAGTCGCGTTGCCTCGTGAAAATATAACGGGCGATTATTAAATAGGAATATAGAGTCCGATGCGGGCAAGCATGGTCGCATAAATTTCGCCATGAGTGCAAAGAGAGACAAGTAGCGCTTTACGCATTTATAGCGAACATAAAAGAATGTGGATTTTATAAATGAAACATTCCCAGTCTGCAACGGTAGGACGCGGGGGAAATAAGAACGACAGCGCCTGTTGAAATTTTCAGCGTTACCGATAGAACGCTTGTTAACAGTTTATGGCTGCTATGGCCGTGTTTGTTCCTCTACTTCCTGTCTGCGCCACCGAATTTATATTCCCGCCTACTTCGAGCTTATTGGCTCTCTGCGGAGAATTTCCATCTTAATTATCACGAAAAAAAATTCAGTTTCGCCCATTCTCATTTCGCAGGCATTCATTTGCAATTCTTTATTTGCATCTGGGTCAAATAAATTATTATTTTAATTTTTTCCACATTACTCGCATGCATATACTTCCTTTTTTCTGTTATACAAATTGGATATTTTTTTTGGAATAAATGCTATCTTTTATTTGTAACAGAACAAAAATTTAATAATAAATTTTAAATATACATGTATATACATGTGTAAGTTATCCAATTTATTCATTTACTTAATCCACAATAAATTCGTCTCAGAAATTAAGAATATAAAAGTTAATATTATTCTGTCTCTCTTTAAAAGAATAAACTATAAATTATTGAACTGTTTAAATGAATTTAAATTAAATTTGTATCATCAAGAAGAGAGTTCAGACCTTCCAAGGACTCAATCATTCTGTCGTTGAGTTGAATCTCTACATTATAAATCTGTTTCTGTCAAATCAAAATGTGATGAATTAAAATTATCTTCCACGCATTAGCACCAGAGTAATTTTCATTATATTGAGGGTGAAAAAGGTAGGAAAGAATTAAAAAGGAAAGAGAAACTGCGGGACGTTTCCATCACGGTGCACCTTTCAACTCTCGTGGCTCTTTTATTGGTAGCACAATGTGATTAGAGAAGCGTCGATAATGGAGTTACAGAAAGAATCGTTCTGGGATGACAATAAAGCGACGATTAACGCAAAGTCTATTCCCTTTCGAGATCTTACGTTTTTTTCTTTGATTACAATTGACCTAGGATTAACGATTTATGATTCAACACAAAGAGATACCTTTCAAATATTAGCGTTCCAAATATTTGATATAGATTTGATGAAAGAGAGAGCGAGAGAGAGAGAGAGAGAGAAGGAGAGTGGAGAGCGATCTTGCAAAGTATATAATAAAAAGAAACAATCAAGTTGAAAAAATTACAATAGAATTGTTTTATATCACAGTAATTAAGTCATACCCGTTGAATCAGTAATATTTTCCGCAAAGTTTTTCTATAACGAAAAGAAAGCTCTTTTATTTAATTAAAAAGACGGAATCAGTGAATTACAAAGTAATGAAGTATTTGAAATATAAAATTTAGATAAAAGTGTAGGTACTGTGTGATAAAAGATACCACAAAGTAGCTCTATTTTGGTCAAATATATTTATCATGTGACAAATGAATTCTCATATGCTCGAATTAGTTAAATTAGGACTGAATTAAGTTCTTTCCGTCCAATTGTCGTTGGCCACTCTTTTCTTAGCTCCCTTCAATCTAGCCTCTTCTTAGTCGATTTCCCAATGTAAGGCAATAAACGGCCTTGTCATCGTCGGCCATTGATTCCTCCCAAGTTTGGTAGAAAGGACTATTAATCAGGCCTTCTAGCTCGTTTCTGCTGTCGCGAGACTAGAGAAGAAAGGAGGAAGAAGAGACGCACGAATGGGACAAGAGAGGGAAGAGACGAAAGTCATTGGTGGGAGAGAGGAGGAGGTTGAAAGCAATATTTCAAGCGGAGATCAGACCACCGGACCTTTTCTTCTTCGATGGCCATTAACTCGAATTACGGTCGCTTCGCCGGCTACCTTGAAAAGATGAACTCTAGGACGAGGACGAAGACAAGGACATCTTCTTCGAAGGTGGCAAGCAGCGAGTCTTTACGATTTTGCTAGCGACCGTAGCCGAAGAGCATTGCAGCTTCTACGGGATTTCTAAGTTTCTCCTCGAAGAATCTACGTCGTTTACCTCACTCGTAAAACCCGAGCACCGAGACATGACGTTACGTGACTGTGATTTTACGTTTGGAAAAAAGAAATGTACTATAGTACCTGTCATTTTTGCACTCCACAGAGAAAGGATACTTGAGGAGACGCCATTGACTCACTATTTCATTTAAAACCGAACTTTTAGAGCTATCACTTGAATTTTTTTTTTTTTAATGATCGATTAGAGATTCTATTACAAAAAATCCTTAATGATTATTTGTCTTTTATAATTTTAATTATATTTGCAATATTATATTATTTTTTGACGCTTACGAACTCGTATCAGTATATAAAATTAAAAATTATTTAAAAAATGTTTAATAATTTATTCAAAATATTTTTATTAAATATATACACCTGTAAAATTAATTTTAAGTTTTTAAAATGAATTTGATTTTTTAACTGTCATTAAAGACCATATTAACAAGATTTAAAAGTACTATTAACATTAATTAATTCCACAAAATTTTAGCAGAGAGATAATAAAGCCCTGTGGGAACAAAATTGAGAAACCACAAAAATGTAATTGCTCTAGCGAAGCCCTTTTAAGCTTTTAATCTCCATCACACATGTCAATCACATGCTATTGGGTTGTCCGGAAAGTTCGTGCCGTAAAAGATTTAAATTTAATAAATGTATACTAAAATTTAAATCTTCTGCGTCAATCAATTTTTCTTCAAAATCGGCATGAACTTTCCAGACAACCCAATACTAAACTTTAGTCATCTCTACAAGCCGCTGGACGGTACTATTGTCGAGTGACGAATATACAGCAATAGTGGTAACAATGCGGCAATTGTGAAGAGGAGAACTTAACGATTATTAGAAAGCAAATGTACATAAGACGAGTGTTAATCGGCGACAGCGGTCGTTTTAATTACCAAGCTAGCGAGTAATTGCCCCACTAATTCCCGGGCTTTCCACTTACATCGCACCATCGTCGTCGATTCGTCTCTCGAATCTCCGATATCACGTTCCGCCATTCGGTCGAAGAAAAAGTTAATGGCCGACTGAGTATTAAACAATTAGACGTTTCCAAGTCTGAATCTGCAAATTACGTTCTTTAATTAAAGACTTCCGAGACTTTGGGATTCTGAGCTATCAGATTTAAAGATTCGAAATCTTGGATCATCCTAGATTCTTCAAACTTAAACTCTTTAGGAATTATATTTGTGAAAAGATCATTTACTTAAATAAAATCACAAATCAAATTATAAAAACTAAGCCAACAATTTTGTAAGTAAAATGCATAAATAATGTATAATAAGAAAAGAGCGACATAACGTAGCAAACAGTAGCTGTAACAATAATCTAACTGTTGTTATAATTTTCCACTCAACAAGTACGTATAGCATAACAGTAATAATGTATTATATTACTTTTATATTGTTGAGAGGAAAACTGTAAGAATTATGTTACTGTTATATGGTTAGTATTTGCTAGAATAATAAATGTATGAAATGTACGAAAAAAGACTCTTTCTTTAAGAGGCAATATAATTGGAGTAGGAGTTCAAGAAAAGGATGCTATATTATTGATGCGGTGCAGGGCAGTAATATTTACTATAGTGGAATAGAACGGATCAACGTTTAACTTGGAATCGTCTTCTGACTGGACGGGAGAAACTCACGTTTACGAGGAATCCTACAGAATTTTATGAGCACCGTTCGTGCTTACGTCCAAGCCACACACCGATAAATCGTCGGATTGACCACCATCTTACATTACAAGGCGCGTATTCAGGTTACATCGCAGATGCCTTCCAAATAATCCCGCTTTCTTGCGTTTATACGAAATGGCATAATACAAAAATTCGATGACCTCGATATAAGGGCCATTGCCATTATGATCCCGGACTATCGCATGTGACGATTCGTATAGGAATGCACTAAAAGGAGGATATCGGATTTATGGCCACGAAATCTGGAACGGTCTTCATCTGAAATCCCAAAGAGAGGATCTGAGGATGATCGAGTCTGTTTACGGAAGTGAGTCGCGGATGTAGCTTCTTCTTTTGCGTTAAATTCTTGCTTATCAGCAATGTACATTAAGATTCATGGAAAATACTTAAATACTCGAACTTTCAAATGCTGCATCAACAACTTTAGCAAATTTGAAGCTTCTTCAAAAAAGATCAATAAAAATTCCAGAAATTTCACAATTTAATTTTAATATCTGACAATAAGTATTATGAAAATAAATACTTTTGTGTAATTAATGCTTTCACAACTCTTGGGCACTTCTTGGGAAAATCTTTGCACATCTTTTTTGTAATTCTCTTAGAGATTCCCTTTATGCGCAGTTCTGTGCAAACCTTAAAGTAACTCTTTGGCAATCCTAGACCAACTCCTTTGCAATCCTTCCGAAATCCTGAAGCAAATTCCACAACTCTAGAACAACTCTTCTGCAACCCTGGGGCAGCCTCCTCTGCATCTCTCGTCCTGCCGTTCGGAAGAACTGAGTCGCAGCAACGGAAACAAGCAAAACGGAGCGATGACGTTCCTGAACTCGTTCGCAGTACAAAGTTACCGCGCATTATAATGGATTTCGCGTCGCAGATACACGAAGGCGAACGAAGTTGCGGTTAAAGCGGCGGTGCGGCGGTGGCGGCCCACCTCCACCTCGGAGGGTTGCGCAATGTTCGGAAAGTTGGTGAAGTTCGGCGGAGAGCAGTCGTTGCCCGTGGCGAAGACTAGAAGACAGAAATGTCGTTGAGGAAGGAAGGAAGTCGGAACTTTCGCCGATAATAACCGGCATTTGTTTAAATGATTTCTGCCTCATTATTCCCGTCATCCCGCGAATCCCCACAATTGCGTGCTATCCAAGTAGCGCGGTGTTCTTTCAAGAATATTGTGAGTTTAATTTTTGCACTAGAACAAACTCTTAAGTTTGGAGACAGTTAATTAAGAGAATAATCAAATATATATAATGAGGCTCGAAAGAATCTATCAGTAAAAAATGTAAAAAAGCCCACATCAGCTGTTCAGATGCACAGAACATTATTTATTTTCGTGTAAATGTAACAAAACCGAATATATGTTTCGATCCTACAATTTAGGTCCTTATCAATTATATATAAATTCTAAATTAAAATTACATAAATAACACAAGTTCCAAGTTGATGATTCTTGTTATTTAGTTCGTTCTTTTTTATCCAAATGCCAAATTAGCTATGTAATGAATAGCCCAATGATTATAAAAAATATTAATTTATACAATAATAATATAAAGACTTAAAGTAAAACCGAAGTCATATACATTGCGTCACTAAATAGAATCACATCGCTCATCAAATTGTCAGTTTATTGTATAAATAATATTTTTGATCAACTTAGAATTTGTGTTATTTATGTAATTTCGATTTAGAATTTCTATTGATAAGGATCCGAATTGTAAAGTCGAAATGTATTTTCTATTCGTTTTTGTTACACGAAAATAAAGAATTTTCTGTGCATTCGAACAACTGATGTAGCTTTTCTACATTTTTCTTTAAGAAAATAATGCAAATATATAGATAGATCCATTCTGTGACAAATATATTATAGAATAAATATTGTACAATATATGAAATATTTGGAAAGGATATTAGAAAGATTTCAGAAAAATTCAAGTTTATATGTGACATTAATTATAATATGTGATATTAATTTCTTTTACAATTAATAAAAAATGAATAAATATTACTGTAAAAATTAAAAAATTAATATATATTTTTTTAATGTTTTCAGCAACTTTCAGTACATAACACATTAAAAGTAACTTCAATGTGATAATTTCATATTCAATAATAATTGATATGTAACACCATGTGTTATGTTACATTAATATTGTTGAATGTAAATTAATTCTTTCAGTGTTTTATATAAAAGATGCTTTCATAGTATTATTAATAATATTAATTTTTTGTTGACAATGTGAAATTTTCATTCTTTATTCGCAATTTGAATCATTAAACTTTGGTGCAGGTTTTTATATTGTTTGTTTCAGACTACATAAAAATCCGAAAAAACCATCTTACTTAATTTAACAACAAAGTTTTATTATCGTAGAAATTAAATTATATATTTTACTTATTGTTTAAGATTATTTTCACCAGAATTCACAATAAAAAAAATATCGATTGTGTGCCTTTAAAATCCAACGTTTCTATTGAAGAGTTAAATTGCTTGTTAATTTAATTTGTGACATACACTGTGGTTTCAATTTAGGACTGTGTTTTAAGACCGACAAATAACCAGAGCGCAGTTTGCTTGAACAAAAAATTGTAAAGTTCACACAAATATTAAGCATCAAGACTTTGACCGAATATGACATTTCCTGCTTATTATTTGTGATGAACATTTCTCGATAGATTTTTACTTATTATTAGATCTATTTTTTATAGTTGAATTATATTTTTATACTTACAATGAAACAGGTCTGTATTTGAGATTTAACAAAAACGAGAAAGAAAATTTTAGTACAGTCCCAGTGCAACAATGAAAAATAAACCTATTATTTTACTTAATTTTTATTATTCTTTTTCGTATGTATTGGATCAATGCAAAAGTTCGTGCCCGATTTATTATTCAAATTTCAAACAGCTGCTATTTTTGTTAAAAATGAAATAAAATCTAAAGCTTATTCTGTCTAATGAGAGAATGTAAGAATCTATTTTTTTAAATTATAATGATTTTGATAGAGTTATGAGCAATCAAAGTCAAAATATTCATTTTATTTAATTTGCAATTCAGTAGCAAAAAAATCATAGGAACATTTTTAAAAAACGATTTTATAGGAATAGATTCAAGCTTTTTTTACGATAGAGAATCAAAAATTTTCTTCAGATTTTTTTGCTACAGACTACCTACAAAGTGAAAAGAAAATTTTTTATTCTTTCAGCTCGTAGTTTTCTATATGTAAAAATTACAAACCTCATATAAACTAAAAAAATATAGTAACCATTCTAAAGTAGAGATTTCAAGCTTTATAATCTTTTTTTTTAATTTAAATTTCGTTTATTTTTAACAAAATTGCAACTATTTGAACTTTGAATAATAAATCGAGTACGAACTTTTGCATTGATCCAATATTATATAATAATTATGTTATATAATATTAATTTTGTCTATTCTTATTTATACAGATATCTTATATATAAATATTTGTGGTACTCTTTCTTTTATTTAAACTGATTAAAATTTTTTTAGAAAATAAGAAATATTGATATAATTCGAAAAATTTTTAAATGAAATGAAATGAAATGAAATGAAATGAAATGAAATGAAATGAAATGAAAT
>Ga0157364_1004858_pt1 | contig 13531 bp, 12 predicted proteins | sample AttsexASBM2_FD_111476 | JGI IMG/M metagenome (GOLD analysis project Ga0157364, IMG submission 111476) | Fungus gardens microbial communities from leaf cutter ant in Ribeirão Preto, State of São Paulo, Brazil - Atta sexdens ASBM2 | ecosystem: Host-associated > Fungi > Mycelium > Unclassified ... | reverse complement strand
TTTCTTGCATATTTATTCCCCTTTTTGAATATTTGACTATTCGTCAATTGTAACTATTTATTCAAAAATAGCAAGATTAATTGTATTTTTATTCTAAATAAATTCAATAAATCATGATAAAAGACGCATTTAATCGGCGAAATTATTGTCAAACGGAATACTAAATCAATATTTTGAAAATCATAAAATATTCATGTTTGTCAATCGGATACTTCTATTCAATTGTTTACATATTTTTTCAATCCATTCGCCATTTTTGTATATTTCAGAAAACTAACCCTGTGCATAAATGAATTAAACATCTGTTTTTAACAAAAAAATCCGCGGAGACAGTCATCTCCGCGGATTTTGATTTTTAAATTGTCATTAATTAGTTTTCAGGCGTTGTTGGCACCTTGATATCGCCAGAAATAATCTTTTCCTTAGCAGTCTCAACTGCCTTCTTCTCGTCTGCATTCAAGTTCTTCGTGACAACACCGACTCCGCCTTCCTTCAAGCCGTAGTAAACAGTCTTGCCACCAGGGAACTTATCCTTTTGCGCTGATTCCGTGATCAATTGCACACCACGACCAACACCCGTCAATGATGATGTCAACGTCAAGTTAGCTGACTTGCCATCCTTTGACTTGTAGTCACCCATGTTTGTTTGGTCCATATCGACACCGATGACCCAAACCTTATCCTTTGAATCCGCAGCCAACGTTGCGTCTTGGTCCTTCGCAGCTTGGAAGACACCATTTCCAACACCACCAGCGGCTTGGAAAATAATGTGCTCACCTTGCGCCATCTTGGCCTTAGCAATTGTTTGTCCCTTGGCTGGGTCTGAGAACGTACCTGCATACGTTGCATCGACCTTCATATTAGGATCAACTGACTTCACACCGGCTTGGTAACCAGCCAAGAATGATTCGATCACTTGGTTCTTCATACCACCAACGAAACCAACCGTATCGTCACCGATTTCCTTGGCCTTTGTCGCAGCGGCGATACCAACCAAGTATGATGATTGCTCTGAGTGGAACATGACTGATGCAACGTTCTTGTACTTCTTATCTGCAATTTCATCAACCAACACAAACTTCGTGTCAGGATACTTCTTAGAAACGGTTTGGACTGAATCCTTAAACGTGTTTCCAATAGCTGAAACGACATTGTACTTAGCAGTAGCAGCTTGCGTCAATTGCGTATCGTAATCGGCGACCGTCTTAGGTTGGAAGTAGTTGTAACCATTTTGTCCCTTAGACAAGTTGTTAGCCTTACCCCACTTCTCCAAGCCTTCCCAAGCGCTTTGGTTGAAGCCCTTGTCATTTACACCGTTTGTGTCTGAAACAACCGCAGCGGTGAATTTATCGCTTGATCCGCCCTTGCTACCTGACGTTGCGGCATACGCAATCCCTGCAACGACAACAACTGCTACACCACCAATAATCAATGTCCGACGTGAAACCATTTTTCCTAATACCTCCAAAGTATAAAATCCCTCGACCCGACCACTCTTTTTGCCTTGAAAATTACCAGCTCAGAGTCCAAATAAAAATGTAATTTTTACTACTATAAGGTTCTATTTAAGATAATGCAAGGGGTCAGTTCATTACATTTTTCATGGTTTTCGAATTATTAAAAACGATTAACCTAATAACAACTGTATTTAAGGCCCCAAAATAAGTATTTTTCGTAAATGTCTTATTTTTAGTAACTATATTTATGAGAGAAATGTAATATGTGAACAAATTACGAACATTTTTAAAACCCACCATTGATTATTGTCGTGAAGTACGTATAATTAGAAACAACAATTTTATGGGGGATATCATGGCAAACACAGAAACGCACGATAGCATTTTGGTGTTGGACTTCGGTTCACAATATAACCAACTCATTTCACGACGCATTCGCGAATTGGGTGTTTATTCTGAATTAAAGCCACACACAATGACGGCCGCTGAAATTAAGGCACTTAATCCAAAGGGACTCATCTTTTCAGGTGGGCCTAACTCGGTCTATGAAGACGGTGCGTTCACGATTGATCCAGAAGTGTTCAATTTGGACATTCCAATCCTTGGCGTTTGCTACGGTATGCAATTGATGGCACATGTATTGCCTGGCGGAAAAGTTGCGCCGGCTAATGATTCATCAGAATACGGTGAAACTGAAATGGACGTGACGGCTGACAACACCGTTTTGTTCGGCGGCACACCAGAAACGCAAACTGTTTTGATGTCGCACGGTGATTACGTTGAGCAAGTTCCTGATGGCTTTAAGGCCGTTGCCACATCTGACAACACGCCAATCGCAGCCATGGAAGATACTTACCACAACTTCTACGGGGTGCAATTCCACGCTGAAGTGCAACACACTGAATACGGCATGCAAATTTTGGAAAACTTCGTTGACAAGGCTGTTCGTGCAGAACGCAACTGGTCAATGGATGATTTCATTGACGAGCAAATCACGAAGATTCGCGAAACCGTTGGTGACAAGAAGGTCTTGCTTGGTCTTTCTGGTGGGGTTGATTCATCAGTTGTGGGTGTTTTGTTACAACGTGCTATTGGCGATCAATTGACATCAATTTTCGTTGATCACGGTTTGCTACGTAAAAACGAAGCAGATGAAGTGATGGCTGCTTTGGGCGGTAAGTTCGGCCTGAACATCATTAAAGTTGATGCACAAGAACGTTTCTTGACGAAGTTGGCCGGGGTTACTGATCCTGAGCAAAAGCGTAAGATTATCGGAAACGAATTTATTCGCGTCTTTGACGAAGAAGCCGCTAAGCTTGATGGCATCGACTTCTTGGCACAAGGCACGTTGTACACTGACGTGATTGAATCAGGAACGGATACCGCGCAAACGATCAAGTCACACCACAACGTCGGCGGTTTGCCAGAAGACATGCAATTCCAATTGATTGAGCCCCTTAACACACTCTTCAAGGATGAAGTTCGTGCATTGGGTGAGAAGTTGGGTATGCCACACGAACTTGTTTGGCGCCAACCTTTCCCTGGTCCTGGCTTGGGGATTCGTGTTTTGGGTGACATTACTGAAGCAAAGCTCGAAATTGTGCGCGAATCTGATGCAATCTTGCGTGAAGAAATTGCTAAGCATGGTTTGGATAGCGAAGTTTGGCAATACTTCACTGTCTTGACGGGGGTCCGTTCAGTCGGTGTCATGGGTGATGGCCGTACGTACGACTATACGATTGCCATTCGTGCTATCACGTCTGTTGATGGGATGACGGCTGACTTCGCTAAGTTGCCATGGGATATCTTGGAAGAGATTTCTCGTCGCATCGTCAATGAAGTCGACCACATTAACCGCGTCGTGTACGACATCACGGCCAAGCCACCTGCAACTGTTGAGTGGGAATAAACCGTGCATATACGGAAGTCTTAAAAGCGCCTAAACAAGGGCATTTCTAATAATTAAATTGAATAAATAGTTGGCATAATTTACAGATGCCGACTATTTTGCCGACTAAAAAGCCCAAGAATTTTACCGATTGGTATAGTTCTTGGGCTTTTTATTTTCTCCCGGTTTATTCATCAAAGCTAATCAAAATATTAATGAACGTAGGGAACGTAATATCGCTATTTCTAGCAACTACTTTGTAAAGCTACCAAAATTCCATGTTGGAATCTCTAGAAATTGGCAGACGTACAGGCGATTATACCTTTCCATATGTTTTCCCAAATAACGATCCAATCAACGGCACGTCAAGAACGTTTAATACACGGCAGTCTAAGTTCCGGCCCGACCGTATGGTCATTTTTCTAAAAGGTCTGTCGATTGGGTTGCCCATAAACCAGTCTCTCTTAAAAGAGATTATAAAGAGTCCTCGAGTTAGTTTGGTACCTTTACCTTTAAGAATTACGTTGAATGGCCTAGTCTACATACGCTTTCCAAAATATGAATGATGGTGATTCTTACGTTCACCATATGAACGATTGTATTGCTCTTCATACAGTTGAACCTGATTCCTAGTTCATAATGGTTTATCACACAATCTGTTTGTATGACATAATAGTTTTATCGTAGTCATTATAAGTGTTCAAATCGCATTCAAAACCCGTTTATGTGTACGTTTCGACTACAAAATGGTATAATTTAACTATAGACAATGCATAGAGAGAGGGTAACAACATGCAATTTACAGCTAGGATTTCAATAGAAACGTCCGCCTTGTTAGAGTTGGTACAACGTACGTATCAAGAATCACGCGGTACTTTCGTTTCAAAGGGGGCGGCCCTTGATGCTGCTGTTTTAGATTTGGATTGGACCAAGGATTACGATTTCCAAGAAATTTGGCTGGCAATTCAACGTGCCCCACTTCCTGATTTGTCGGCCATTTATGCTGACACCAACGCTCAAGGTAATATCGTTAAATTAGAAATTAGTGCCATTACTCGCGATACTATTAATGAATACAAACAATCGTTACCATCTGTATATGAATCACGATCAGTTCGTGTCGGAGTTGTCATTCGTGAATTCTTAAAAGCGGCCTACCTTCATCTTAGCCAAGAGTATTGGCACGACACTTTGGGCCAGGACGACACTATAATTGCACAGACAACCACCGAGTCTGGGAAAGCGTTTCAACAACCTTCATCTGACAACAAACCTTTAGACATTTCAGATGCCATGGCATTGGTCAACCAAGCGCAATTCGACATCGATCAGATTCTGAATGAATTACGACGCCAACTATCGAATCTATCATTAAAGTAACGGTATACTCAAAAAGCCAACCCTTAAAAATAAGGGCTGGCTTTTCTTCTTGTTCAGTAATTATTTATTTAATCCGTGTATGTTTTAGCTTCTGTATCGAGGCTTTTCAGTAAACCACCTAAGTAAAATCGTTAATTAATAACCGATTGTGGCAGTAACAACACCTTCAGATCCTACGCCATCATATACATCATATCCGCCAGTTTGCTGGTTCTTTTCGTAGTAATACGTATTATCAGGAATATTTGGGATAGTTTTTCGACTACCTAATCCACCCGCTGGTGTTTGAGAAGGTGATTCTGAGTTGTTCCCTGTCACTTGGTAGTTTGAATTAGGTGCTGTATGACTGCTTTCCGGAGCTGTATAGCTAGACTCCGATGCCTGAGAATTCGATGTTGGTGCCACGTAATTAGAAACCTGAGAACCCTGCGTCGCTTGTTGTGCCACAACTTCATTTGCTTGTTGCTTTTCGGCCACTGCTTTAGGCTCTGATGCTTGATAACCAGATGTTGGTGCCGTGTAATCAGAAGCCTGAGACGTTTGCGTCGCTTGTTGTGTCGCAACCTCATTTGCTTGTTGAGTGGGCGCTTGTTGCGCTTGTTCATCTTCAACTACCACCTGAGACTCCGACATAACCTTCGCATCTTGATTCTTCTTATTTTGAGCTTGTTTTTGTTGCTTTAAATTTGCAACGACAGTTTTTTTATCACCAGCGATAGTCTTTGCAAATCTGTCTCGCTCGCCTTTGGTCAAAGCCTTAAAGTTCGATACTTGTTTGGCAAAATCATCAAATTTCTTATTAACGTCGTCAATCTTATTGAAATCAAACTTTTCTTTTTTCAAGCCCGATTCTGACTGTTGAATTGACTTAATGAACACTTGTAAATCACCTTTCAACAAATCCTTATCACGTTGTGTTGAATCATTAGATAACATCGCCTTCATTCTTAACAATTGTGCGTCCGCAACCTTCAAATCCTTTGTAGTAAACAGCTTGTGCAAGGCCCGCAACTTCTTAGACTCTTGTGCTTTTTTCTGTTCAATTTGGGCATGAATTCTCTCTTGATGTTGATTATAGGTATACGTACCAATTAAAAAACCAGCAACTAATAAAACAGATGTTACAATACCAATCATTTTCTTATTTAATTTCATCATTCACCCTCGTACTACTTGTGGCATATTGCTTCAACTTTCTTACAACCCATTTTCAACAATACCTTTATGAATAAAATTACGTCGAAGCTCCTTAACCTTCATGCCATTTTTGTGGTTCAGTATTTGTCTTTTCTTCTCGTTCGGTAATTATTTAATACACGTATGTTTTTGTTTTAGTATCGAAAACTAACAACGGTAGTACATGACTTTCAGGTGTGTTACCGTCGATAAAGTAATGACTCTCACCATCGTGATACACTTTTCCGAAATCAGCAGAATTCCCTGACACCTCATCACTATGGATGTGCCCACTAATGATATCTTTATAAAATGGCCCTGGTGTCGCTGGATACTTACCTGTAAACACATAATCCATTGTGCCCAATGCCCAAAAATCTTCTGCTTCTTCATCGATACCGGCGTGCACAAAGATTTGATCTTCCGTTTCAAGGTACAACTTATTTTTCAATAGACTGCGTAGCCATTTAATCATTCCTGTCAAACGGTCATCCGTTAACAGTTTCTCTCTGAGATCATCACCTAAACCGATTGGATTTACTTGAAAATCGTTTTTGATGTCACGAATTTCTTCCGTTGTTAAAAAACTTTTGATTGTGTTAAATGCCATATCGTCAGGCGTTTGCACATAACTCCCCACAAAATCAGACGTTTTGAACAACCAATTCAAAAAGTTTTGATCGTGGTTACCTAATAATACGGTTACCTGATTTAGGTGTTCTTTTTGCAAACTACGAATACGGTTTAACACCTGGAATGATTGCCCACCAACGGATACATAATCGCCTACAAAAACAATTCGATCCTCTTTTGTTAGGGTAATCCGTTTTAACGTTTGATCTAATTCATGAAAGCAGCCGTGAATATCGCTCATTGCATAAATTTTTGCCATATAGTCCACCCCTTATCTCAAGTTGATTACTTAATTTATAATTCAATGTTCTTCAATTCGTTACGTAACGCTTGATCGTTTTCTTTTGTGTAATGCTTGCCTATCAACATGCCATACACTTCAATGCTTGGTTGGTATAAGGCGGATGCCTTCTTCTCAGCAAGTTCTTCTTCGTAACCCAGTTTCTTTAAAATGTAGTATCCTACCGCTGGGCTGCGATTGATGCCATGTTCGCAATGCACGACGAAGTGCTTATCTTTGTATTGTTCAACAAACGCATCAATTTCAGCTTTATCCGTTTCAGTGATGTGAGTTGACCCCTCTCCCTTAGTACGGTCCAGCTCTTCTTCATAGATGCTTTTATCGGAAAATGCGAGCGACAAAGTGTCGTAATAACGTTTTGACACCGAATCACGAACTGCTTTGGTATCTCCAATTCGAATTGCCACAACGTCTTCTTTGGGGACCGGAATGTCGACAAATTCTTCAAACCGACGGCGACTAAAAATGGTGACTTTGTCCATATGACTCTCCTTTGCTATGAAACGGTTACTTTCTACTACTTCAATTTACCATCGCCACCATTTAAAGTCAACGTTTTTTCATACATTTATTTTTTGTTACAAAAAAAGGTTTACATTAAGGTCGGTTAATTGTATACTAAACCATGTACTAGTAAAGGCGCATAATTTCAAACGAAATTGTTTTTCAATCAGGAGGAAACAATCCATGGGTAAGGTCAATAACGTTCCATTGTTCAATTTCAGCTATGGTGAGTCAGTCGATTACCGAGACTACGATGTCTTAGTACTAATGAAGGACCACCTCGATACTCCACGATCTGCTTACAACCGAGAAATCAAATTGGCGTACCGTCATTTCAGTGATGCGTTAATCCTTGAATTTGACGATGTTAGCACGCCAAATCCAGCTGCCGGTGAACAGGCGCCTACCGTGGCGGACGTTCAAAAAATCAGTGACTTTTTGGATGCTCACTTACACCAGAATATTTTAGCAGTCTGCACGGCAGGACGTTCACGAAGCGGATTCGTCAGCTTCTTAGCAGATATCAAACGCGGTGAGTTGGAGAACTGGCGATACGATCCATCATTGGGATATTTCAACAAGGTGCGCCATGCAACGCCTAATGCACTTGAGATTCAATATGCCGTTAAACTTGGCGCTATTAACCAAGACACGTTAGACGCCATTCCGCGTGAATCGTTTGGCCAAAGCAAATAATTAATTCAGTACGGATATTAAGGGAGAATTTAAATATGACTATAGGTGATAATGCTGAAAAAAATAAGTTAACTCTAAACGAATTCCGATCTTTTTCAGAAGAAAAGGCTGTCAAATATGATTTTTTGAAACAAGGTGCTGAACCAGATAGATCCGAACTTACTAACACTATTTATGAAGAAATATTCCCTTGGTATGATTCGAAAAAACATGCGGGAGATACTTTAAGTACGTATCGAACAGCTATTAGAAAATATTATGGTAAGCATTACCCTTCACTTGATAGGGCGCAACAGTTAGAGATAATTAGTATCATCAAACGGTATACTGAGCATGATGGAGACATGTTATTTGAAGAACAATACGTAAGTAATGAGGGAAACGATTGTTATAGGCTTCTCAACAATTACCAACTAGGTAATTTTGGTATATTCCCAACTCAAGATGGAATAAACCCCAAAAGAGCAAAAGCACCTTATTTAGATTTTTTTGATGATTTTCTAGTTGTGCTTTATCAATTCTATGAGGAAGATGACTTTTCTCCTGATTATGAATTAACAAAAGCAATACAAGCTCAAAAAAATTATTTCGATAATTTCGATGGATTTTGGGATTATGTTGAAAAGAATTTTTTACAGGATTTCTTTACAGAAGATGATAAATCCTATTCTTTTATCGATTTATCTGGTAGTGATACATTTGATGAATATGTGGAAAGAGCTACATCAATTATTAATTATCGCGGTAGAAGAATATTTTCTGTATTATCGAAAAACGAGTAGATAGTTGGCATAGTCCACGCTCGATAACTATTTTCGTTTCTCAATAACCTGATAAACATCAGGGCCAAGCCACCCACAACTGTTGAGTGGTAGTAATATTTTAAATCTAAAAAATAAAGCCCGGTACCAAGGTTCTTAACTACCTTGGTACCGGGCTTTTTCTTAATACAAATTATTTTCCTAACTCTTTAACAACGAATCTAATTACACCCTCATGATTACATTATCAATGTGTTGCATTTGTATTTAAAATGGAGACCTGCTTTTACTGCGTTGGTGAAACTTGCTTTTGAAACTGTCGTGGTGTTTCTCCTGTCCATTTTTTAAATTGTCGCGTAAAATGTGCCGGATCTGAGTATCCTAAGGCATAACTAATATCTTGTATTCGAATTTCTGGAATCAGCAACCAATTCTGTGCTTCTTGCATAATTAATTTTGTCAGATACTGCCGTGGTGATTGCTTATAGGTCTTCTTAAACACTTCAAAGGCATAGCTGGGGCTTATCTGTAATTTTTGCGCCATTTGCGCCAGATTTAGTTCGGGAAGTTTCTCACTGTATACATTATTCGTCAGCACGGATTGAATGCGGGTAGCCAGATTACTTTGGATTAATTCCATTAGCTTCTCAGCTAAGATTACGCTATTCGTCCGTTTGCCCGCACCACCCGGAACGCTTTCCATTAACGCAAGTAAAAAATCAGACAGATAGATTAATATTTGAAATTCCGTCTTGAAATCATAAATCATTTTCTGGTTAAGCAACGCTCGCATTGCACCCAGGCTTTCTGTTAATTCTGTGTCTTTAGAACTGTTAAAAATCAAATTCTTATGCATCATCAAATTGTTTACAAATCGAGCATCACTCACGTTAAAGTGAAAATTAAAATACGACGTTTGCTCGCCTGTCCAAATTTCATGTAACGTATTGGGCTTGATTAACAAAATATCGTTAGACTCTAGTGTGATTACCTCATCTTGAATTTTTATCTGTTCGCTACCGCTAATGATTTGAATAACTTCAAACGCTGAATGACGTTCTGGGGGCATATGCCAATCTTCATTTGTTATTTGAAAGTGCCCACCAAAAAAAGCTATGTTCCAGTTAATACCGGGCATTCTAATGGCTGATTTCAGTTCGTTAGAATCAAATGGCTCCATAATATCACCTCGAAAATGGCAAATTTAACCACTAAATAACACTGTTGACACGGCCTATTATCTCCCATAATGAAAGCGTTATCAACGTTGGCATCACGCCAATTTTATTATTAACAACATGGGGGATATATAATGGACACACTAAAATACGGTGTTGCTTACTATTTTGAATACTTACCATATGACCGAATCGATGAAGATATTCAAATGATGAAAGCCGCCAATATCAATGTTGTACGCATCGGCGAAAGCACTTGGAGTACTTATGAAAAGCAGGATAACGTGTTTGATTTTTCTACACTTATTTACACGTTAAATAAAATGCGAGACGCAAATATTCAGGTTATTGTTGGCACTCCAACCTATGCCTTACCAAGTTGGTTAGCTAAAAAACATCCCGATGTTATGGTAATGAATCATGGTATTCGTCAAAATTACGGCGCTCGCCAAATTATGGATATTACAAACGAGCATTTTCTCTTCCACGCTGAACGCATTATTCGTAATATGCTCACCATTACAAGTACATACGATAATGTCATTGGGTATCAAATTGACAATGAAACTAAGCACTATCACACTGCGTCAAAAAACGTTCAACAACAGTTTATCAATCAACTAATTAACAAATACGGCGAAAATTTCGAACAATTTAACCAAGATTTCGGCCTTGATTATTGGTCAAATCGCGTTGATAATTGGCAAGATTTTCCGCCTATCGAATCAACAATCAACGCCAGCCTCGCCGGTGCATTTAGTCGGTTCCAACGTGATCTTGTGACTAACTACCTCTCTTGGCAAGCAAATATCGTCAAGGAATTCATGCATGACGACCAATTTGTTACGCAAAATTTCGATTTCGAATGGCGTGGTTATTCCTTCGGTGTTCAGCCTGATGTCGATCATTATGCAGCCGCTAAGCCACTAGATATCGTCGGCGTCGACATTTACCATCCATCACAAAAACAACTAACCGGAGCAGAAATATCGTTTGCTGGTGATATTGCACGTTCTACTAAACAAACCAATTATTTAGTTTTGGAAACGCAGGCACAAGCATTTAAAAATTGGACGCCATATCCGAACCAACTATATCAATTAGCTTTTAGCCATATCGCTAGTGGCGCCAATATGATCGAATACTGGCACTGGCACTCAATCCACAACTCGTTTGAAACCTACTGGAAAGGATTGCTTGGACATGACTTCCAACCAAATCCGGTTTACGACGAAGCGGCACATGTTGGCGAAGATTTTAAACGATTATCACCACAATTGGTTAACCTAACGCATGAAGCGGAGGTTGCTTTCATCGTCGATAACAATAGTTTAACGGCCACTTCGAGCGACTGGATGGAGTTTAAGGTAGGAGACGATATCAGTTACAACGACGTTTTCCGGCAATTGTATGACACATTCTATCAATTAAACATCCGCACAGACGTCCTTAATCCAGATACCATTAATTTAGAAAGCTATAAACTAATTGTTGTACCAATGCTATATACCGTATCTGACGAATTTTTACAAAAGCTCAATGAATATGTCGAAAACGGTGGTCACATCCTATATACGTTCAAAAGTGGTGTTGCTAACGTTAATACCAAAGTCCGCACAGCTATACAGCCCGGCATTATTTCAAAAAGTATTGGTGCGCATTACAATCTATTTGTTGACCCCAACGGTTCTGCACTATTAGGGACCTCTGACTTTGCATTACCTGAAAATTCTGAAATTTCAGATTGGTCAGAATTATTAGAGCTTGATACTGCTCATTCACTTACCACGTATGATGGCCCTTGGTCGAAATATACTGCAATTACCGAAAATAATTATGGCCAAGGACTTGCATGGTATTTAGGTACCTATACTAGTAATGAAGTTGTCCGCCAACTCGTTCAACACATTCTTGAAAAATTACAATTAACATCTCCATATTCGGCCAGCTTCCCATTGGTTGTTAAAACTGCCAAAAATTCAGATAATGCCACCTTAGATTTTATATTTAATTATTCTGATAAAACCCAAGAGCTAGACTTGCCATTTTCTGGGGTTGAACTCATTCAATCGCATTCGGTATCTAAGGGCGAGGTTATAAAACTTAATCCCTGGGATGTGAAAATCATTCAACGTGAGGTGCTCTAGCATGATTAATATCAAACAGCAAACTGACGCACAGAATGCAAATACTCGCACCCGAATTCGATTTATTGCGGCTTATTTCTTACTCTCAATGCTTTGGATGGGCGGATTAGGAATTATCTCAGCCGTATTATTGCCTCAGCACCTACGCGTCGTCGTAGGCGCTACAGAAGCCACCGCTATCTTCGGTACGCTTAATGCAGCAACGGCTATCACGTCACTCTTATCCAACCTGATTGTCGGTAATCTTTCCGATCGAACACGGTCTCGCTGGGGACAACGCACACCTTGGATTATCGCTGGTGGTATTATCGGTGGCATTTCCTTATTCTTAATTGGGATATTCCAAAATGTATGGTTGATGGGACTCGCCTATTGTTTTAGTATGATTGGTCTAAATATGATGATTGCACCAGCTATGGCCACGTTATCCGATCGTGTACCCGAAAACATGCGCGCTACAGTATCATCATTTTATTCAGCTGGAACAACTGTTGGGACATCAATCGGGACACTAATTGGGGCAAAATTCTTAGATGTTCAAATTCCCGGGTTTATCTTAGCTGGTGTCTTAATGGGCGTCTCTGGCTTAGTTACCGCTATGGTTTGGCCCCGTGAAGGTTCAGCCCGTCACTTGCCGCCCGTTTCGGGTGGCATAAAAGAACTTATGTCATCCTTCAAACCACCATTAAAAGGGGCTCGAGATTTTTGGTTAGCTTTTTCTGGCCGAACGTTATTAATCTTTAGCTACTATATGATTCTTAATTATCAATTATATATTTTGTTGTCATATATAGGACTTGGAAAAGCCGGCGCTGCGGCGACAATCTCTATCATGTCCGTTGTGACAATGGTTGTTGGATTAGCTGGATCAATCCTCTCTGGATCTATCTCTGATAAAATTGGTCGGCGAAAATTACCCGTCAATATTGCAACAATATTAATGGCAATTGGGTTTCTATTGCCTTGGTTGCTAAAAACCCCTTTCTCAATGATATTATTTGCTGGTTTTTCGGGTCTTGGCTACGCTGTATACAGTGCAGTAGACCAAGCATTGAATATCGATGTCTTACCAAATAAAGAAGAATCTGGAAAAGATCTTGGCATTCTTAATATGGCGACAACGTTAGGACAAACTGCCGGGCCAATCGTCACTAGCGTACTTGTTTTGGCGGGTGGCTATAGTCTAGTTTTCCCAACAGCAATTATCTTTGCCTTACTGGCAATGATTTTTATTCATCTTATTAAATCTACTAAATAAGCTATCAATATAGTGGTAATAGTCATCTCAACCGCCATGGAATAAGCAAATTCCATGGCGGCTTTTGTGTCTCTATTCAAAACTTTATCCCCAAATTAAAAATCACATCACTGAGCATGATTACTTTTATGATACGTTTATCTAGTATTGTA
>Ga0157364_1004857_pt1 | contig 13532 bp, 4 predicted proteins | sample AttsexASBM2_FD_111476 | JGI IMG/M metagenome (GOLD analysis project Ga0157364, IMG submission 111476) | Fungus gardens microbial communities from leaf cutter ant in Ribeirão Preto, State of São Paulo, Brazil - Atta sexdens ASBM2 | ecosystem: Host-associated > Fungi > Mycelium > Unclassified ... | reverse complement strand
TTATGCAAATGCAGCTGCTGCATGCTTAAAAAGTTCATTGCCACGCGATGATTAATACAAAGCATTTATTATCTTTTTAGATAAACTTTGTATAAATCTACTTTGTATAAATTGTGTTTGTGTTATGTGTGTGTTAAATTTATATAAAAACAAATGCATTAAAACCATTAAACATATGAATTATTTCCATAAATGTTAATTTCGCATATCTCAAATGTTTCATCGGGATTTACACGGAAAAGATATTTTACTGACATATCTAAAAATATAGCATGGAAACAATTTTGAACTATCTAAAGATTTATATAGTTAAAAATCTGAAAATAAATTTTGTTAAACTATTCAAATAATTACGTAAATCATTACGTCTTTCAAGCATTTCGAGCAAATTCTACAAAAAGTTTTGACATGTTAGCAAAATAGCAACTAGTTTGAATGTCATTATTTTAATGATCCAACAAAATTATTTTGCAAATTTGCATCTAGCTAAATTTTTTAATACTTTTGTAAAATCATTTTTTCCATAGACACAGATCTGAAAATAATTTTATTGGACCATTAAAATAATTATGTAGATATCTTAAGCATTATGACAATATCATGCAAAAAATTTTGACATTCTAGCAATCAATTTAAGTATCCTACATAAATATTTTAATGATCCAATAAAATTATTTCCAGATCTATATAAATTTTTAGATACTTCAGCAAAAATCATGCGTTTTTTTTATGTAGATACATATCTGAAAATAGCTGAAATAATAACTGAAATAATTGAAATAATAAGTACGTAATATTTCAAACATTATGAGTAATTCTGCAAAAATTGTAGATATTCTAGCAATTTTTGAATGTCCTACATAATTATTTTGATAATCCAAAGAAATTTTCGAATCTATATCTAACAAAATTTTTAGATTTTTTAGAAAAACAATTCTTTCCTTAGAAACAGATCTATAAATAACTTTGTTGCATCATTAAAATAATTACGTAGATATCTCATTATGAGTAATTCTGCAAAAAGTTTCGACATTCTAGCAATCTTTAAACGTCCTACATAATTATTTTATTGTCCAAATAAAATTATTTTCAAATCTAGTTAAACTTTTAGAGTCAGCAAAATCGTTCTTTTCATATAGGAAAACTTACGATTTAGCGTTCACAAATCAGACACAAGAAAAAGACGAAGGTTTCATCGATCTTAATTCTAACTTTTAGTTAACGCGTTACTTCTCAAAATTGCATTGCTACTAAATCAACACATGACAAATTGCAAAATCCTGGCTTGATGCCACACTTCGCGCAGTCTCAAGAGATATTTGCCGAGCATTTCTCCACATCTCTGATGGCGATGGCAACGGTCGTCGTCTGTGATTCCGTCGGATACCCGTGAACGACTAGTATTGCGACGGCGCATTCGTCAACTGATACCGTCATTGATGGGCGCGCGCGTTATGTCCGCGTGCAACAGACAACGTGTAGCTCGTCTGTGCGCGCAAATATTTTCACGTGCGTGACTATGCGATGTGGGCGGCGGGGGACGATGGACAAGAGACGTTTGTGGAAGGCCAGAATCGGTTAGATGCTCTCGCAACTCCCGCGATACACTTAGTCCACGTTCGGCGTATCACGAAAGCGTTCCGCATTTTATCATTCACGCTATCGGGATCGATGCGTTACCGGCAACAACGAGGTGTGATGCATTGATGTAATCTGACCGTCTTTTACGGAAAATCATTCGTAAAGTCGGACGCGTCATTAGAAAATTCACGATGTGTGATGCGATAAAGATACGATCGTGAGTTAGCGGGACCATCATTTGTTCTGGTAAAGTAATCGAATCACTTGACTTTGATTTATGTTTGATAGTTCAAAGTAATGAGATAAACGTTTAGTAATAATGATTTTATTAAGATATCTAAACATATTTTAGCTTTATACAGGTTTGAAACTTTATTGGAACATCAAAATAATTATGTAGGATAATCAAACTGGTTGCAAGAAGATCGACATTTTTTGCGGCATTGGTCATCATATTTGAGATTTCTACGTAATTATTTTCTGTTTTAATTTAAAAGCTTAGCTAGATCTGTAACTAAACTTTTAAATACTTCAGCAAAACAATTCCAATTAATATAACACTTTTTTTTAGTATGTGTAAGGCCAGAATCAGAAATTGAAGATTGAAAGATTGAAATTTGACAATCAAAACAATAGAAATTAAAATTCCTTTGTTTTCTCTCTCACTGGTCAAATTTCAATTTTTAATCTCAATTTTCAATGCGTAGTCTGATTGCACCTAACTAATTTCATTTCGCTCTTCCACTTGTTCGTTCCCTTTTTTGTGATTGTAATCATTCTTTAATAATATTTAATTATAATAATCATTAGAAGAAATTAATATTTACTCACACATATAATATAATAGTGTAATAAAATATTTCATATTTAATTGCATTATTATCTAATATAATTAATATTGTTTTATGCGATAAATATTTTCAGATTAGTAAAGGTATTAAATTATGCTGCTGCATATCTGAAAATTATAAGATATTTTAAAATTATTACACTATATCTTTAATTTTTTTATAATGCTATTTTAATGTGAAGATATATATATATATAAAACTTATTTTAATATTTATAAATAACATTTAGATAAATATTATTTGAATTGAAAAAGTATTTTAAGGGCGAAAAAATTAGATTTCAAATAAAAAAGTTATTCTCTAATCGAATCCTATCTTCGAAGTATTTTAACTCTAATTAATTGCTGATATTTTTCCTCAATTCCTAGTTTTTATTATAACACTCGAGTATAATTTATCGCGATTGCTCGACATATTCGCAAAATTGTTAATTTTATACTGTAATTCTTATTTAGAATATCAGCGTATGATATAAAATCAGAATTTAAAATAATATTATTTTGTGTGAAATCAAAGGTGCTCAGACAGATGTTTAATGATTCAATTCGATTTTTAAATACTTCAGCAAATATTGATATATTTGGTATAGTTGATATATTTGATTATTGTTTCACTGTCTCGATTACCTCATTCGAATTTCGATGTTATAAATGCGCGTCTAATTAACATACAAAGACTCACCCATACAAATGCCCACATCTCGCAGCTGCGTTCCTGTGAAATGATTATGACATCGAAATAGCTTATTTCAAATTATTAAGTCCTAATTATCAATACTGCAATCCGCCGTAACCTATACGGTAAGGTTCTCGCGAATTCACAATGGAATACGCAAATGGATAAATTCATGTAATTTCGTAACGACGCTTTCATAAAGTAATAGACATAATACAATTTACAACACTCTTCGATCTAAATATCGACATTATTTCGCGTTTGACATTTTAAATGCTTTTAATTTTAACACTTTAATTTTTTTTCATCGAGAGGTAGAAGACGAAAGAAGTGAAACGACGTTTGTTTGAATTTTAGGAACTAAAGCGGCTTCAATAAAGGAAGGACTGCCTTGATTTATCTCTCGATGATACTTCTGCTAAATTTAATCACTCTTATTATTATTACTCGATATTAATGATCGAAGCTCGGCACGAAAATTTGACGAAAATTGTAAAAGGATACCGTTATTACTTAAAATGAGTGGACCTTCCGGTGATTGCAACGTGCAACCGACGCAGGTGAATAATTTTATCGTCGAATGAACAAGAATCACAAATGATTGCGAAAAAAAACAGAGTAACAGATATCGAGGAAATAATCTTTGCTTTGAATTGACGCGGTATTTTTAGCGATTTTATCATTTAAAAATGTACATGTATCTTTTTAATCAAATGAAAAAATTATAAAAAAATTATAAATTTTTCTATATTGTATTTATGAAAGTTGTTTGGCGATGATTTAAAATCTAAATTAAACGTTATTTCAATAAGAAATATAGACACGTTTTTTTTAAAAAATAATTAAAATGAGAAAATTTTTAGACAAACAAAACAACAATGAGCATATAGAAATCAAGCGCAGAAATTGTTGCGCAGAAAATGATTCCCTATAATTTTATTACTAATAAATAGATCTTATTAATTTTTAATGATAGCGAACAATTTTCTGCGCAACAATTTCCGCACTTGACTTCTACACGCCCATTGTTGCTTTGTTTGTTTGAATTATTACAAGTTTGAATTATTAGAGGTCCGTTTCTTAAATTGAGAAAATTTTTATTTAAAAATTACGCAAAAATCAACTACAAATAGTTTGAGACAAAATTTTTAAAATACGTATTGAATAGTGTACCGAATAATATAAAAATATTTAAAAATTATGTTGAATGAACTGAATGGTGTAAAAATAAATTATTAATAAAATTTTTTTCCATTATTTTGAAAAAAAATTTTTAAAATTATTATCAGTTCATAAAGTCTATATCCTATCTATTAGTTGGATGTCCTTCACGTAGCATGTACAAAAAAAAATTAATCGAAAATTTTATCGCAATTAAAAATATAAAATTTTTATTGAAAAATAAATTTTTTTTAGTATGCTTATATTTAATGCAAGTAATTTTAATTTCTCACAACAAATAGCTTCAGGATGTATAAGAAGGAATAAAGAGTAATGAGAGATTGTAATATTTTACTTTATTATTAGGAATGTTTTTCAAAAACATTCTGCGCTAATTAAGCCTTTGTTACAAAACTTATTCGTAACTGCAGTTTGTATTATTTTTTTTTGTCGTGTCATTCTAGAATCATTGAAAGAATTTGCTGTTATTTTCCTGCAATTTTCAAGATATTTTTCCATCAAAACATTTTGTTAAAGCTGCGATCACAAAAGCTGTTTGTGAATACAGGAAATAATAGCAAAGTATTTTAATGATTCTGGAATGACAATAAATGCGACACAGAGAAAAATAATTTAAACTGCATTTACAAAAAGAACAAGCTTTATGTCAAGAAGAAGACCTAGTACAGAAAATTTTTGAAAGAAATTCTTAATACAATAATAAAGTAAAATATTACAATCACTCAATATTCGTGTCTCATTTCGTGTCTTTTTATATGCATTCTGAAACTATTTTCTCCTTAAAAATTACAAATATAATATCTTGTGTTAAATATAAGCATATTTAACATTAACACACAGAAAAAAATTGAAAATTTATTTTTCAAGGAAAACATTATAACTGCGACAAAATTTTATCCTTTTCACTAATTTTTTTCTACACTGCTATATGAGAGATATTTAACAAATAAAAATACGGATTTTACAATCCGATTTTCTAAAATTTTTTTTTCAAAATGAAACAAATTTTATTAATAATTTATTTCTACACTCTTTAATTCAGCATTGAAAATAACATTAAAATACATATTTTTAAAATTTTGTTTGATTTTTGCGTGAATTTCTTTTCCTTAAGTTATTATTAAAGTTATTATTATTATTAAATTATTATCTGAAATAATAAGGATAAAATGAGAAAATTTTTATTTAAATTATAAAATCGTATTGTTAAGTATAAATATTTATCTTATTGAACTATATGAATTTCAATATATATACATATAAAGTATAAAAATGAATATTTTATATACATATATATAAAATATTAATTTTTTTACGGAAAAAAAGTGACTGGAATTAAAAATAAATTTCCAATTCCAATCACTTTTTACAGAGAGTCCATATACACCTGATACATCCTTAAATTCTAGATTATTAAAGTATCGATGCATAGCTATATCTCCCTAATATATTACCTTCAGGATTGATATTTTAAAAAGTTAATGGACTTTTATCCCAGAGAGATAATGTCATAAAAACTATAGTAGTAGAGAGAATTAAAGTCAATATATGATTTCTACTTTATGTGAAATATTAAAGAACTCTTTGATGTCACTTTTACCACTAATAGCATATATTAATCCAATATGCTGTACGTAATTTAGCGTATATTAATTCAATATGTATGTAATTTAGTGTCTTTCAATGTACATATATAATATAGAATGAGAGGTCAAAAATTATACGATTACATTTAAATTATACGATACTTAGACATTTGGTGAACGAGAAGGTGAAAAATAATCGAAAATCGATAATCAATATTTTTGATTGCAGGAGATCAAGGTGTATAAGAAGCGATGGCTGATCCTCACACTCTTTGTGGTGTACAGTGCTAGCAACGCTATGCAATGGATTGAATATAGTATTATTACGAACATTGTAGTGAAATATTATAACGTCTTGGATTATGTAGTGGACATGACGAGCATGATATATATGATAACGTATATACCATTGATATTTCCTGCCAGTTATCTGCTTGATAATTTCGTAAGTAATAATTACGTTAACGATAGGATAAAATGAAGAAACGGAAAATCCGAAAAACCCATATATTCTCTTAAAGTCCGAGAAAAACTTTACTCGAAATATATAATATATGTAACATACTATAGTATATAATCTTCCTTGAAGAGGACGTTTTGGAATGTATTCTTAATTATGATTTTTTTCTCATATTCAATTTTTGAGAGTATCAGAAAGCGGCAGTCAGCTTCGAAAAAATTGCATCTCTTAATTTTCGTAGATTTGAGTGATAAATCACAATTAAAGATTGCGTGGTTTATATTAAGAATGTTATGCATCTTATGCCACTGATATAAATGTATCCTATTAATAATAGTAATAATAGATAAGATAGTTTTTACCAATTTCTGTTTATTGTTTAATATTTGCCTAGACATAAAGTTCCCAAAATCGGAACATAAGATCTTTATTTGAACCGGAGTAATCATCTAATTTTTTACGGAAACAATCACGTGGAATATTTTATACTTTAATTAAAATCACTATTATTAACAATGTATTGTATATTATTTATTGTTTTGTAAATTATTAGTATTTGAGAACATTTAATCACAATTTTCTGAAAAAAGTAAATAAAAATAAAAAAATATTTACCGAAGTAAACTGCATGTTAAATAATTTATTATAATGATATTTCTAAAAAATAAAAATTTAACTAATAACGCTTTTTTATTGCGTGTTTTCAATGAAATTGTTATTAAAAAAGAAAAAATATGAATATTATGAATAAAAATTATGAATATTAAACAATATTCATAAAAAATATTTTTTATAGATTTTTTTTATAAGAATTTATATTTTTTGCTGCTAGAGTAAAAAAAATATTCTCAGGTTAAGAATCTTTGTGAAAACTTTTTAAAAGACGTCTTATGATTCGATTTTAATCTTTGTGTTATTTGGATGTGTAATACTGCTCATTAAATTGAATATATGGAAGAACGTATGGAATTTTAGGGTCTCAGATGGACGGTGATTGTCGGAGCGCTTGGGACTGCCATAGGTTCCTGGTTAAAAGTATTTAGCGTAGCCCCCGATCGCTTTTGGATTACATTTTGCGGCCAAACTGTAGTAGCAATTAGCCAAACTTGTATTTTGTCCATTCCTGCTCGGTTGGCCGCGGTATGGTTTGGAGACAACGAAGTCAGTCGAGCTTGTGGCATTGGTGTCTTCGGCAACCAGGTAATCAAATATCTTTGTGTATTATTAATTTTATTACAATATATCTAGGATAGAATTTATAGGATAGAATTTATATTCATATTCTAAGAGAAAGCTTGAGAATTTCAATCTGACGTTTCATTTTCAAATTAAGTTCTTTTGTTAGATCTATTAGATATTTCTCGAATAAATTAAATCGAAATGTAAGCAACGTGAAACATTAATTATATGTTGATTATTATTAATTGTATTTTCTATTTTTTTGGATAATATAAGAATTTAATTTTGCACCGGTATACATTGAGGGAAAAATATTTGATTGTGATTACATAATTGCATGGTAAAATAATTATAGTTAGGAACTCCAATTTTATAATTATTATTGTTATAATATAAAGACCCTAATAATAAAGTTCAGGCATGAGCGATTTTATCAAAATCCTATGAGAAAACTTAAAGATATATGTACTTTCTCTTTATATATACTATCTCACTCTAACTTATACTATCTCGTAAAACTATTTCGTAATCTTAATTAAAGTTATAAATTGAGACAGTATAAGTTAAAATGAGATTATATATATATATATATGTAAGAAAGAAGTATATATTTTTCTCTCGTAGAGTTTTGACAAAATCGTTCAGAATTTGTTATAGAGTTTCCGTTATAAAATATTAGTAATAACTAATAATAATATGTTATAATAGGAATTAGATCGATGAAAATGAATTGATTAAGAAAAATGATCCTATTTTCGAATTTTCTAATCTGTGCGCAATTTATGAAAATTGAAAATTGTATTTGCAAAAATTTGTATATAGAAATATTAATAAGTATCAAGATCCGTTTTTCGTCTAAAAATAGGATTATTTATTTTAATTGAATAATCATAGTTCTATCAAAAAATATATTGGCACTGAAAAAAGACTATAAATTGCAATCACTTTTTCTCTCACTGTATGTTTTGAATTTACTATCTGTTATCTTCGTGCAAATATTTTCATAAGGATAATATGTGAAAAAAACAAGCAATAATACATCAACCATCCGCAACGTGGTAAACTTTATGATGAATTATTTAATCCACGTAATAAAATCGCTTTAATTATCCGAATCAAAACGCAAGATAACGTAATATCGTAATTCGATAACAAGTCAAATTTGATTTTTGACACCCACGATTAATTATTTTGTATCTCTTTTCTGGATTACGCGAATATGAAATACTAATAATTCATTATTATATAAAATAAGATTATAATATAATAATCCTATCTCTTGTTATAATATTCAAATTTATTACATATCTGCAACAATTTCCATTTCCATTGAATATATAATTCAATCTGATGATTTCATTTTATATAATTTTGATGAAAAGGTCATAGTGTAAATGTTTAAGAATTTATTGAAAAACTTATTTTTCCATTTAAATTTTTATTGATGTTATTATAATTAAATTTATAATGCTGGCGTGGCGACTAAACTCCGATGAGATCTCTACTGATTAAATAAATGCGACTTACACACGTACTGTTTATAATACAAACATATTAGGTGTGGGAAAAAATTCGTGGCATTTTTTTAATGCCATCTAACGGGAAAAACGTCACGAACTTTTTCCCACACCTAATATGATTTATGAGACATCGACGTATTATACTCATCAATTACGCCTATATGTACATATAGTGACATGTACTTAACAGCAATGTTGTTGTATTCAGTATTGGATTGTCAAATGTGTGAGATGGATGAATCGAAGGTAATTCAAAATAATACAGTGGTACTTAGTAAATCAGAAAACGAAATACGATGACGCAAATATGATGTAAGTGTAAGAAAGAAACAAAAATCTGATTCTTTTCTTCTCATATTTATGTCATGATATTTTGTTTTTTAATTTACTAAATACGGTTGCAATATTTCAAATCACAATTGGCTCATCTATGCATTGGATGATTACAATATAAACATAAAGTTGTTGCAAAGTTTGTGCATTTGTCAATCCGGAAATACTTTAACAAAAAATAATTTTTATTTAATTTTTTTATTTTCAAAATACTGCATTTTTATATACATACAATTAACTTATTTACATATATTCTTTCTTATTATAATTACAATAACACGTTGGATATTATAATATTCCTGAAAACGCGTATACTGCAGGATGTCGACGGAATTCGAACTTAAGATCTCTAGGGTGGTAACCTAACTACGCTAATGCTGAGCTATATCCATTTGTCATTCGTCCCGATCATGTGTCACGAGAGACTCGAGAGAGTCAAACAATAGTTGCTTTTCATTTACACACAAGTGAAACCGAGTCCTGAAGTGAACTTAGTATTTCATACTCAGATTAATGACGTCATTACTTACTTACTTTGGTAAAAAGTTATTGCATGACAATACAGATTCATCAATCTCACTTTTAAAGTGAGTTCACGAAACTCGGTAAAGCACATGGTCTCACGATAATCTAGCTAGCTAGATCATTATTATGTATCTGATAAAAAATTTGAAAATTATTAGACACTATTATATTACATTAAAGCCGTTTAATTGTAATTTTTTTTTATTTTTCCTGTTTTCGCATAAAATATAATCAGAACCAAATGTACAGCATGTGTATTTCAAGGAAAAGAGATTTTAATTTTGTGAAATCAATACAAAGTATATTCGTAACAAAATGATATTTTTATCAGTAAAACAGGTGACTCCCCTTAATCTAATTCTATATAATTCCAATGGAAATATGTCGAAATTTTTTGATCCTCAGAAAGAAGATTTATGCAAACTTGTCTCTTGAGTTGAATACCCGCTATTATTATATAAGGCTCAATTTTTCATGATATCCAACGTCGATGTGTAATGGCACTTGTTATTTAAAAAACGTAAGAGGAAGCACTCGACATTGTCATCGCCAACACGTGTCATATGCGTGCGGACAATGAGAATAGATCTCGCATACGGAACAACGGAAGTGACAGTCTGGAGTACTCACTGATCGACGAGTAGGGTGCCTCGAGAGATTTAAATTGCGACGTGATTAGGTGGGAAACCGAGTCAAAGTGGGCACCCACGTTTAATTTCGCTACCTCGACAGACGAACGACCATGTCGTGCATGGAGAGGAGCAGCTGATGGCAGGAAGGGGTGTCAGGGGGGAGAGGCTCACTCTACGTCGCGAGGGATTCAATTACTCCAAGGTGCTATAGACTGCCGCTATCATTTTATCAGTCATCGCGGTCGCACTTTATCGAAGAATCTATCGCGCTTTAATTGCATTAATTTCGTAATATGATGAAACGGATCAATTTAATGCATCTTACAACCGCGACTACGTGTCATATCACAGGTCTGTAATTGAGAAAAATCCTGGCTGCGAATCTAAAATTCTAGAATCTAAAAGATTAATTTCAGACAAGAGAAAAGATGACCTCATCTCTTCTATCTCTTTTATCTTTAACCTTCCAGAGCTAGTCTTCAAAGTCTGTAATACAATTACTGACGCTGGATCTGTGAAACTTATTTAATTTATTATAAGTGATTAGATCGATAAGAATAAATCAATAAGAGAAAGAATTTTATTTTTGGTCGAAACAGATCTTGTGTTTAATGCTTAATAATATTTATATGCAAATTGACAAATACATATTTTAGTTCTACAAATTACGCGCCAATTCGGTTTGTTAAACTTGAAACATAATTACAAATTGAATCTGGAAATAACATCACAAATGACAATCCTTGTATAAACATCATTATTACAATTGACGATTAATGTAATTTGTAATGTTATTTCCAGCTTCATGTTATGATTGCGTTTCAAGTCCAACGAACAGAATCAACGCGCAATATATAGTATTAAAAAATATATTTACAAATTTACTTATGTAAATTAGTTATTACAGTTTATTAATTATACTTATGTATGTATGTATGGATATTAATCACCAAAGCTGCTTCTAAAGATAATAATCCGAAAATAAGATGTTTTCTTTTATTTGATTTATTTATGTTAATTAAAAGACACTAATTAATTTCAAGAAATCAAAATAGAGTCATATAAAAAAGAATATATTCTCTCTTCTGAAACACAAAATATTCTTGATATAAAATGTATTTTTGATATACTAATCTTATTACAACTTTATGCAGTACTAAAATAAAACGATATTAAGATTAGAGATCAATACAATTCCTATCCCCTTCCTCAAATTAAATAAGATTAACCTATTATTTTGAGATAAAAGTAATACACTTATAGATTTATGAGATACATATAAATTTAAATCTATATATTCTTATGTTTAGAATAAATCTTTATTCGATGCTATAATATTGACGCTGTATACCATATTTGACACAAAACTGGATATTCAAGATTATTTATTAAAAAAATTTTTCATTTAAGAATAAAATATTCCTCTATTAATAACAAATATGATTGTTTCTACATTGATCTTGTTTTATGATAGATCGAAGAATAATAGCATTGGGTCCGGAAATCTTTTCTATACAAACACTAAAGCCGTGTTCTGTTTGAAAGCACATGCTTTAAGTTTCATTCTGTTTTTATCGCTTATACATACAAAAGAAATATGGAATAAAGCTTACAACGTGAGCGTGCAAATTGAAGCAGCCTAAGTTTACTTTAATAACTATTTCAGATTTGCAGAACATGTAACATAAAGAATATAATTGATAATCCAATAGATCCATCGTCAATTCCGGAGGGTTAACTTCTAATATACTTCTTAGATGCGTTTTGCAATTATTGGGATGATGAATATAACAAACATGCATTTGTTTTCTTTTATAAATAAATAATATTGGCCTTTTGAAGTACGTTGCCTCATATACGGAAGTTGCATGTTTTAACAGCTGACAAGGAAAATATTCATTTCGGTAACGATTTGTAAAGATACATACGAACGCTATTTATTTAACTTCTTCAGCAAGCATACAAGTTCTATTTTCAAGGCAGATATTGTCATGTATACTGTAACTGCGTAAATAAGACAGGGCCGCGTTTATAAAATTTACGCTCAGGGGCTTGTGATCTTCGTGTGCTCCAATGTAGCTTCCCACCTCAATAAATACAACTCTTTTAATACATTTGTTAACTTTACAAATATCAACGATATTAATACAATAAAAAATACAGTTAACCTCGATGATAAATAATGAACTAAATTTAAGTCAAATTTATATTTTTTTTAATTAAATTTAACTGCTTTGTTTTAGTTGCGTAACATTGTAATAAATCAACGATAAATTGAATAGAAACAATGATGACTTATAGAAACAATTTTAAAAAATTCAAATTGGATAATTTGATATTTGAATTTAACATTATAACTTATTCATTTTTTAAAACTACGACGCCCCCGCGATTTAATATCTTAGGCACTCTAAAAGCCCATAAATAAATGCATTATTGGAGTAAAATCTACGAATTTACACGGCAACATTTCTTTTTGTCCTTTTCCTAGGGCTCAGTGACAATTTCTTAGGACGTTCGTCACTTGAATTTCTGTTGCAGCTGGGTATAGCTATCGGTTTCTTATTTCCACCGATGTTAGTGCCGAACAAAGACACCTATGAAATCGAAAGAGGGCTTCAACGTATGTTCTACATCGTCGCGGCTATCACGTCGGTCGTACTAATCCTCATATTAATTTGTATGTGTATATAATTTTCACTCATCGGTTATGCAACTTGGCAATAAAATCCCGAAAAAATATAATATGTGACGTATAAATAAAGATAATTTGATTTCCAAATATTTTGATCTCCAAATATTTTTTATTAAAAAATTGTAAAATTGGAGACTAAAAGTAAAGAAAAATTATTGAATAGGAATAACTTTTGCAAAATTTTATAAAAAAAAATTACTTCGTGTATTTTATATAATTATTTTGCTTACTTATCATTATTTTATATATATTATTATTATTATTAGTAATAATAATAATAATAATAATAATAATAATAATAATAATAATAATA
>Ga0157364_1004855_pt1 | contig 13537 bp, 8 predicted proteins | sample AttsexASBM2_FD_111476 | JGI IMG/M metagenome (GOLD analysis project Ga0157364, IMG submission 111476) | Fungus gardens microbial communities from leaf cutter ant in Ribeirão Preto, State of São Paulo, Brazil - Atta sexdens ASBM2 | ecosystem: Host-associated > Fungi > Mycelium > Unclassified ... | reverse complement strand
TCGCAAATCTATCATAAAGTCCATTTCAAACATCAAATTTATTCAAAATATATTCTAAATCCTTCGTAATTCTAGTGAGTTTAACACTTCAATCAAGATTTTTAAATTAAAACAAATTTGATTTATTATATAAAGTCTTCTTCGATATCAATTTTATAATATTTTTCTGTGTATCAAAGATATAGTTAGAAAAACTTTAGAATATTTTTAAATTTAAAAAATATAAATTATATGTCAATACTACATACGTAGTTGTTGAAATCCGGTGACTATTAAACGACTGTCGCTATCGACAATGATCGCTATCGATTTGCAATTTGTATAACTATACATAATGAAATTATATAAGGTGAACCATTGCGCATAATGGCGGAATTCGACCAATCAAAATTGTACTAATTTGCAGTGTACTTATTTGCAGAAAATTGCACAAATTATATGAATTTCTGTAAATGAACTCGAAAATTGATTGATTGACAGATCTCTCCATTACTTTCAACCCACTGCGCATCCGTGTAATGGTTCATCTTACTTTTTACACCGTGTAACTATATAGATATCTTACATTATCGAAAAAATCGCGCGTAAATTACTCGCGAAGACTATTGAGTACAATCCGTATCATTTATGTCAATACGCGAGAGACGTTTGCAAAAACGACTTCATCGACAGAATGAAGTGGACGCGAAATACGCGCGCAATCACTAAATACCGCGGATAATGCGGATAATCGGTTACATCGTGGAGAAAACGTATCATTACAGCACGCGGAAAAAAATGCGCACGCGAGAAACAATCTCGAGAAACCTCGCGGCTTTATGAAAAATTCGCAGACAGACCGCGCTGAAACGAAACTATCCGACGAATTAAAAATCACTTAGTAGTTAGAAAGCTCTAGGGATAATTGCGAAACCGGTTTTATATGCGGCCGGTATCCTTTCTCACGAGATTCATCCCATGCATTGTGCGCTAAAAGTTTAGGCTCTCTTACTTTATAGGCGAACGAATTTATATTAATATCGCGCGTTAATGTAAGCCGGATGCTGTATCTTCCAGCAATCCAGGCGTCTGCAGAAATCTTGATATAATTTTTAACATCGTGCTTAGTAATGTTAATTAATTAATGCATTTATTTATTAATTCTGCCAGACAATCATTCAGTCGATAATGTGGCAATTAGCGTATCAATATTTATTACATACATATTTAATATTCTGTGAATAGTAACAGAATTAATAAAATATTTGCCGGAAGAATTTTCGCAGACAGGATGAATCGGTGCTATAAAGCGCGCTATATAAAATTCGCATTCATACGCTTGCATACGTCGGCTTTCGCGTAGATCACAGAAATCGATTTTCAGCTATAGAAAACTTCAGACTCTGAGATATCTCAGCGCGACTAGAGGATTCTCCGATTGAATTGCGAGTAGGATAGTAGATAGTTTCTCGATACGCAAGGATGAGATTGCTCGGTCATCTTTGTAATTTTATTATTTTGTGAGATCGAAGAGAGATTTGGGATATCTTCAGAAACACAAGCATGGAAGATGGAAAAAGCGCATCTCCGTTATTAGATCGCGCAGGCATGGATTTCTTTCTCAAAGCTAGTTTTTATATAACATCTCACTGGTTTTCGAACGGCTCATCTATTCGCACTTTGTCGACACGTCAAGCGGAAAAAGTCTTATGTTTATGCAGCCGTCCCACGCGCCCACGTCTTATTGAAAGATCGTCGTGAAAGACGATCAGAAACGCCCTTGACGGACGGCACCCTGTGTTTATGAAATCAATTTTCCGGCTTCCACAGATAAATGGCATCTGCAAGATCCAACCGTCGAATCCTTACTGATGTCACACGGTGTTAAACGGTTCTCCGAATTCTCTCTACTCTAGAATTTTTTTCGAGAACTCGAACCCCAATGATATTTACAGTAGCTTTCTTAATGACGTTCTCTTTCTCATATTACATGAAATTAATTTCTTTAAAAAAACTTCTCCAGAGAATAGAAGAAAATCTTTTTTATGTTCTTTTTTACATTCAACATATAGATAAAAAGTTTAAATTTAATATAATTAAAATATTTTAATATCTTATAATAATATTATAATTATATTTTATATAATAACATAATTTAATATTATATTGTATATGAAAATCTATCAGTATTCTTTATATAATAAAATGTTAAATTTAATACATCTAAAATATATGTATACAATATATATATATATATATATATATAAAGTAAAATTATTGAATCTAACACAATAATCGATATTATGTCTTTAAAGGGATATGTCTCTTAATTAAATTAATTTAATTTACAGGTGAAATATAAAGTTATATTATAATTAGATTATTATTATCAATATCGTACCGAATGTGTCAAGTTGAAATCCTATCAAATAAAAATATCAATTAATCAAGTTTTTAAAAAGTTAAGTAAAACCCTATCCAAAATAATATTTAATCGGATTTTAACTAACAAAAACTGCTTAGAAGTTTAAAGTAAACAAACTCGAATGAATTGACAATAATAGTGTCATGACGAACCGCTCTAGTATTCCATGCAGGCACTCAGGCACCTGAAATCACTATGACCGTTCAGCCCATTTCATTGGTCACTGACAATTTAATTCTTTTCGTATAACTCCGGTCTACGAATCCTCGTCTAACCTGTTTGTTTTTCCAATTTTCCATGTCCCAGGTAAATATCCATCCCCACGATGATTCCTTGGACCCATTTTCCGTACCAACAATCATATCATGTTAAAAGGCTAAAAGGGGCTAATTGTCCTCAACGAAAAAGAAATTAGGATCGTCGACCCGTAATCCAAACATCCTCGCTAACGACGGGACGCCGATGTCCTTTTCACTAGGCAGTCGCCTGCCAGATCTTGCCATGAAGATAAAAGAAACCGGTCACTCCATGAGGATGCTGAGTGTCTGGCATCCAGAAAAGATGCAATGGGCTTTATGCCCGTTGTGGATTTTCAGTCAGGATTGTTTGGGACCAAAATGCAAATCTCTCTCGCGAGTAGGACAATGGGAGTGCCGAGAACGAAACGATTCGGTCGCTTTTAGGTAGCTTGAATAAACGCGACAGACGCCGCTTCGAGACCGCGAGATCTTTCATCTGTTCGACCCAAATAATTCCAATGGTCCAGTTGTGGTTAAAATGCAGCATTACACGCGCCAATACATCCAAACGAAAAAAGGAAAGTAGATTTGAAACCGAAATAAAAAGAGCTACGTGACGAACAATCGCATCTTGAAACAGATTCATCGATAGTGCATGCTAAATCCGGATAAAATCTAGTGACACTCGGCACGTTCTAACTTCGAGGAAAGACAGAAGGCCGCATCGTGAATTCTTCAGGGAACTCTGAAAAAATTCTAGCAAAATAATTGTCCTACTTTCTCGAAAATCGACAGCTTTCTTTATTGAGCGAGTCTGACACAGTTTTCAAACATAGCAAATTTGATGAAATAGAGTCTATAATGCCGAAAGTGTACGCTTGAAGTACTAAGATACTCCATTTAGAAATTAATTAGGTTAATTCCGTTTTGAATTTACGTTCTCTTCGACATGGAAGATGGACCTGGCTACTTTAATCAAATATTAAATTCAACAGACAAAAAACGGCTCACGTAATCCCTTGATGGAGTTCGCACACATTTCTTTTTACGACGAGATATTATGTATCATTCGTAGACGAAACCGATATGTTAAAAGGCGACGATGGCAATATTACAGAAAACGCAGGATGGCCGCGTGACACAATGTGTACACAAGTTGCATATGAGTTACGCGTTCCATGGAGTTCAGGCATGATCCTCAACCCACAGCAGCGCCCAGATGGAACACCCGAAACACGACACTTCCTAACACAAACAGTTCCAGATGGGCTTTGAACACACGCGAGGCAGGAAAACGTTGTATGCGCGATCTCGCGCTTTAAGTGACGTTATGGAGGAAAGTTTTCTGACCAAACAACGTGATATTTAGAGTAATTTTATAAATAAACCCAGTCCTTTCCTATTTCCTGTTATTTTTTATATCGTGGCTTACATTATTATTATTTTTATTATTTTTTCGGTCAGTTTGATTGCGGTGTCATTGAGATAGTTTACTTATTCATAGATTAATTAAAATTAAAATTAAAATTAAAATAAATAATAGATCAAATCTTAAAGCAAATCAGTTTGAAATTAATTGACTTCGTCTGGAATAAATGGACAAAATAAAATGCGAGCTACATTGAATCATTCTTTCTCTCTACATACATATATATATATATATATATATATATATATATATATACACATATATGAGAGAGAGAGAGAGAGAGAGAGAGAAATATGAACATCCTGTAACCACCGAGAAATCGAAAAGAGAGATTCTCACTCCGTTTCCACTGCAGAAAGGTGATCGATGGCTCGGACGATTGGTATCGCGAGCCAATACGATACCCCAGAGACATTACCCAGACGCACTTGGAGAAATTGCTAATCCCCTACATCACGACCCTCGATACTCTGTTACGCTGTTACTCTTATGCCATCCGCTATACTCTCGGCTACGTGTCAGGAATTTCTCTTACTGCCCTAAACAGCCATTCTCGCGCGTTAGTTTGGGATAATTTAGCTGCTGCAGTCGGCTCTAAACGAAGCGTTTCCATTGGCAACACACAATTATCTATTTTCTAAAAATATTATATTTTAATATCTTTCATATTTGTTTCATTAAATGGAATATAACAGAGACGACAGTCGGAAATTAATAATAGTTAATAAAATTAATAATTAATAAAATTAATACATCATAAAATATTGATTTAGCAGATACTTTTAGTTTTGCATTTTACACATCTATACGGAAAGAATGATTTCTGAAGTATCCAAAAATTTAGCTAAATACACAGATCTAAAAATAATTTTGTTAGACTATATAAAAACTTTTAGACAGAATATTCAAATTTATTGCTAGAATATCAACAATTTTTTTCTCATTGTCTCCATGTATCTTCAATTCTCGCGCTCTTATTTGAGAAGAAGACAGAGCTGATATTCCTATTTCAGTCAGTAGTTTCGACGTTTGACAACTCCTCCTGTTCCTGTTGAACTCCGTTCCATCTGATCCTTCATCTTCCTTTAGTACATATCTCAATATCACTTGATTGCGCATGTATGTGTTAATGCATCGCCTTTTGTGTGCGGATAACGCGGTTGATGCACGCACATCACGCACATCAAAATGTACACGCGCGTGAAAGACAGACGCGCGTACTCCCAATATCTGTTTAGATAGTTGGAATCACACGGGCACGCAACATCTATTTTGGCATTCGATGGAAGACGGCAAATGGAAGCGGAATAGTAATACGGAGTACTTCGTACTTCGCGCGATGCATCTATTTAACCCTCACGCTGTTATCTATTGAAGACAAATTGTACGATTTAATTGAAATTGGAGAATTTATTTGTTTCTCAAGTATCTTAATTCTCGATAATTTAATGCCATTTATAGCAGCTTAAAATTACTAACTTAAACATCATTTAATTATACAAAATTAGAGACTTTGATAAAAATAATTCCTATTTAAAAAATAAAGGGATGATAAAAAATATAAAAAGATTATTTAAAAAGAAGTTTAACAGTTTTTATTTAATAACATTGACATATTACAAATTAATTGTTAAAAGGTGTAATTAAAATTCTCCATCTGCAAAGTCACAAGCATGTTTGCGTAACAGTGGAATTGGGAGTGTCGTGTTTGACTCCGACATATCGATACGGGATACACAGATTTTTCACGCGCAACTGCGTTCCCATAAGAACGCCATGATGATACTTCTTTCTTTAGCTAGAAGGGACGTGCGTGTCGTTCTCCTCCTCGGCATGGTGTAACTCATCAGCGGCATGTACAAAGCTGCCAATAGACGTGCCGAGATAATATGTACGAGAGGGGAGTACGCGAACACTTTTAACCACGCGTGTTTGAATAAGCGCTCCCCTAATTCCTTGGAGCACCGCGACGACGCTCGAGTGCCTGAAAATATGACAAACACATTTGCACCGTTCATGCGGAGCAACGTTCCAATGTGACAGATGTCTGCTCGTATTATGCCTTGAAGCAGCATAGATTCTTTTAGATTTGTGTTTATTAGACTAAATATTTCCTAATTCTTTTTATCTTATTTATACAAAAACATTAATTTGCATTCAACTTTATAATCACGAATAGAAGAGAGTGAGGAAAATTGTGAACTCCTAAGGAAAAAATTAAATAAAGCCAATGATTATTTATCAATTAGAAGTCTTTAATAAAAATATATTCCAGTTATTTGGTTTTAAACGACAATAATTAACATCTATATATTATCGATGTAAATATAATTTTTAATACAAAACAAAACCCTTGCCGTTCGGAATTACCCATCGATATGTGGGACAATACCGAATCGATTTTGTTTTTTATTTAAAATTATAGGTCCGTATTCAGAACGCGCTTTTATACTGATAAATACGCGCGTTTGAAATTCTATAGTACACATAACGTGAACTGTATGCTAAATACGCTAACATCGCGTTCTGAATACGAGACATATATTTATATTAATAATAAATATTATTATAAATAATATTATAAATATTAAATATTCCAAGTTAAAGCCAATATTTTTTTTTCAATAAAAACTTCGATAATGGATAAATAATAATCGGCTTTATTTAATTTTTCCTTTAGGTATTCCCAATTTTCTTAATTTTCTCTACATCACCGAAAAGATGTAATGGTGTTTATCTTAAACGGCTTATGCGTTTTACGATCATATACAGTAATGGATTTAGAGGCTCATGAAATCCGTGCCTCGGGGACGTCATCTTTCTAGAAGTACTATTTTTCAGGCGTAGAGGTGCCAATTTTAATGATTTAACAAGTAAATATTGCCTAGTAAAAATTGTCATGTATTGTTATAATTTATAAGAGTCAATAAATAATAAGGTCCAGTTCCCGACAATTGTAATTTTAACTGTAATTTTGGTTCAAATAACTCTTCACACTTTTGGAAAAAAATTAGGAGTAAGCTGAGCACCTTTTTTTAACTCATTCACAGTTTAAGCTCATAGTTTAAAAGGGATGCTAAATGTGTGTTAAAAGGACTCCACGAAGTACAGGACCAGGCGGTAAAATGTGTAAATATGCCACTCATCTCATATATATATATATATATATATATATATATATATATTATAATGCAGCACTACTATAACAATAATAAATGTAAATGTCACTGAATGTGAGAAATGAGAGATGTAATATACTGCAATAATATCATTCGCATTTATCTCTTATTCTCCCTTAAATATAAAATAAAAAAGAGGATAATCGCGACTGAACTTTATTCGCTAAATTTTTTCAGCTGAAAAAATTTTAAATATATGATGGTCGCGAAAATCATTGAGACAAACACTGAGTCTAACGTATTATGTATCGAAAGAACATTAGATGGAATCAATAATATCATCCTTGTATACTGAAGTTTCTTGTTATTTTATTAAAAAGAAAAGAAAAGATATCTCGGTTGTTAGCAAGTGAGAAAAAAGGGATCTGCGGAACTCGAAGGAAGTAGTCAGGTGGTCATGTTTTTCGACAGAACTTCATCGATCGTATCACGTTGTATTGACTTGGACTCAATGCACGAAAGTATCCAAGTTCCTAAATGAATTATTAAAACGTGTCGACCATATCACTTTTTCCCTCGCGTTATTTATTGCTTGTCGTCGCAATAATGCCGAGGCGGTATCACGATAAGCTAGGAAACATATCCAACTTTTCTTTCTGCATCAATTGAATTACAAATAATACGCTACTTTATTTAATTAAATGATTTAAACGAGTTAGATTACGTTCTCTTGTACATTTCTGCGTAATACACAGGAAAAGTGGTAATCTAAACTTTAAATAGATAATACATCAGTTAGAAAATTGTAATGTAAAAACAAATTAAGTGAAATAATCCTATTTTTGGTTAACACAGATCTTGGTGCTGCACGTCGATTCGATTTGTCGGACTTAAAATACAAACTGAAACTGAAATATTAATATCTCAAATTAGATCATCAATTTAATAATAATACTGATAAATGTCTTACTCCTTACTGCGAAAAATAAACTTGTAAGTTATAAAATTATACAATATTAAAATTTGCAAAGAGAGAAGAAAATATAGCGATAATTGATTAGATTTTTTAAAGAGAAATGAAAGATTATACTAAATTCATTGATGAAGCTGTACCTATAAAAAATTCGATGAATTTAGGTCACATGATATATAACAGGAGAAGCTATCAATTATGTTTAACTTGAAAAGCTTCGAAAATAGTGATTGATCATTAATGATTTAATCGATGCGAAAATATCGTTTGAAACCAAGAAGAAGAGAATCCGTATAATTATCTATAACCGAGACAGAAGCTGACAGATTTGGGATTCGTTTGAGAGGCCATATACAATACATGATTCGAGTCATCTTTCGCTCATGTCATCATATGACAGACGATCCAGATCACCGGGAAAACGCATTATGGAGGCAGACTTCTTTGGTTCATGGAAGGGATCGAGATAAGTGCGTCCTTTTTTTGAAAGTTCCATTAATCACGCAGGACTCCAACTGAGCATCGCGGGATCGAAGCCGCGTGACAAGTTTTGAAGCAATTAGACACCCTTCGAAATTCCTAACCGAAGAGTCACCGCCAGTTCCTATCCTCCCCGCTCCCTTCAATCGGAATTGCTCCTCGAAATCACTTGTCCTGGCAATCTAACTGCTCTCAAGCCCGATAAAAGAAATGAACGAACCCTTTTCGAGAGAGTAACACTCCGTTCCGAACGCGCCGAACGATATTACTCCGATCCAACTGAAGAAACTCTTTGAGGTTTTTCGGATAGCAATCAGACTCTTAATCGAATCTTTTCAAGACGCGAACATCAGCGTAATCCATCAAGCGTGTTTTTTTCACAAAATAATTGCATCTCCATGGATCTTATTTCCCGCCACCAATATAATCGAATCCGTGTCTATTTTATAGTGACTTTCTTTTTCCAAAATATCATGTTTTTTTTTATAAATAAATCAATTTTGAATTATTTAAATTTTACTTAAAAAATTTATAAGAAAAAAGTTGCATTATAATATTAATGTTACTTATACAAATAATAATTTCAGTTTAGAATGTTTTCTAATTCAATTTAAGAAAAGGGATAAACTGAATTTCTTTCTTCTGATACAAGAATATTTTTTTTAATCTTATTAGAATTTGTCGTATAACTTAAACGATGCTATATACCTATCATGCAATAAAGAATTAGATGGCATCAATACTCGATTTTACTCATTGTTGTCGTCAGATGCTTACTCCTGCTAAAAGTATTACGAACTGTCCACCGAAGACAATCATGACAGAAGACGGAAAGAAAGAAAGATACGGTCAATAAGAGAACCCGTGCGTGCTGATACGAGCATATTTCGTCGAGAGGGTAAAGTCTGCGGTCAAAGAAGGATCCAATAATCGGTTGTGGGTCACTCTTGCTGTCCAGTTAACGTCAGATAAGAAAGTAAGGAAAAAAGTTCTCAAGAGGAGAGAGAGAGAGGGGGGGGAAGAGGGATATTCGAGGGTGAGATCGAATAGGGTAAACACGAGGATATTAGTGCGAACCGTTCAACTTTTTAAACATCAAATTTATTGATTCAATGATGTCTCGCAAGACGACATATGACATATTTTTAATATTATCTTGTATCGAATTTTTAATATCCACTGTGTATATTCGACTATCTATATATAATACCATTATTAAAGAAACTTATCTGTAATAAGAGAACGAAAAGTGGGTTATAATAACATATCTCGTTCAAGCAAGAGTAAATATTGTCGATTTACGGATATTTTAATCTGATAAAAGAACAAAAGAAAAATGGCTAAATGAATAAAATATTTTTAATAAAATATTTCATGAAGAATATATAAATTTTGTTAAAAAATATAAATATTGAACTTACGGTTTCTCGGTCGCACGTTTCTCTGATTTACTTCGATTATCAATTAATTCTCGTTTACTTTTAATGTCTAAGTTTGACTTGCGAAGTTTTCACGATGGCTGCCCACTTCGATTAGCTCAACGAACGTTATTTTTTTACGCTCGATGAAATATCTTGAGCCTGAGGAAATGATTCGCCATTGTCCAAACGGCTCGAAACGGCACGACGGTAGTGCGAAGTGATTCTGACTTCCGTGCTTCTCCCGAGCTTAAACTTCGGAGTAATACCTCGGAGTTATCGGGCACGCCTCCAAAGTTCCGCGTCGTTTAACGATAAGTGCTTATCAGAACTGATAAAAAATATGGACCGAGTTTATAACAAAGCGTACATAAGAAGGGCGGAATATAATTGGACCATTCCGTACTTCGCGAACGTTCAAGTTCCATTTATTAAAGGCAAAACTTTCGAATCGCACATAATCACATTTTACAGAGTTATAAATCAAATACATTTACAAACAACATCTTCGATTTTGTATGGACAGTGATCCAATATAAATTAATGAAATTCAACAAGATTGGACTCTCGTAACTTCTATGATTTTAATTCTTCAGTTTGATTCTTCAGTCGTTTGGAATTCTCTTCTATCTAGTAGTTACAGTCTCTTCCTTAAGAACACGTCATCTGAAAACGGATCGCTCGCATTGGAACAATTAAATCGAAACGTATATCTAAACTAAATGACTTTTGCATACAATAGAGATCTTTCTTCCGAAACAAATGTTCGATTTCGTTTCAATTTTTCATGCTTCAAGGATTACGTATTATTCGAATATACGGGATATATACGAGTGGGAGGAACTTTTGCCGATACTCTTCATTCATCGAATCTTCGTTGGGATCTTCGAAGGTGGACGAGCACAAGAGAAGGGAGAAGACGAAAAGAGCGAACGGCGAGGAGTAGATGGAGAAAGATCATGGGACGATCGGCGAAGCGTTCTTAAAAGCCTCTTAAACCTGTCGCTGCCAAGCGAAACCGCCTATATTTATCGTCAATACCGAAACGGCGAAGGCCTCGCAGCTGGCCGTCTGCGAAACCGAATGGTCGATACCAACCTGCGTCTCTTGCTCGTTTAGAACGATCCGATCGCGCGGATCGGTCAGGACAGGGGGAAGTTTCTCCGCCACTTTCCTGGTGACTTCGCCGACGACAAAGATAAATGATACGATGCGAGTCCAAATCTATTTCAAAAGTATTCCGCGAATCATAAGTTGGACGAATCTTAAAGAGATTCATTTTCAGATGGATATAATGTACAAGGTGTTCCAAAATTATGTTTATTACTTAAAAAATTACTACTTAAAATATAAATTTGCATAACATCTTTACTTCATTTTCTGAAAACTTTCTTGCTGTAGTATTTTAATTCGTGAATTTCTTCAGGAAGACATCCTGTATAATAATATATATGTATAATAATATATATATGTTTCCTGTATAATAATATATATATTTATCATCAAACGTTTAAAATAGATTTCGTTGAATCTTCAAATTGGCATTTTCATCAAGAAATTTCAAATATATTTTAAAATTTCTTCTTTCTATAAATTTTTACAATGTAAACCGTACAATGTGGGCGAAATGCGTTTGCATACTTCGTCTGTCAGCTTGCCCTTTTTTTCAACCACCCCTCTATCTTCGCAACCCCCTCATTCTCACATCAATCATTAATCAATCTACAACACGTGTGTCTGCTTTAATTTAACAACATTCTCGATCTGTCTCCTCCACACTGCTGCACAAGGCTGCTTCTACTGCGGTGTCATGCGTCGCGACAGGTGGCGATCGTGCCTGTTTTTCGTTGTGCAAGAACGCCACAATTGTTGCCTGCCTAAATACCGCGGATCCCCGCGGGGTCCCTCGTCTCGCCAACCCCTTTCGCGAAGACCGAAAGGAAAACGTGTAACGCGAGACGGGCCTTAGCTGCGCACGGTGACAGCAGCGCCGTGCTGACAAATGCCACGTAATAGGCCCGATTGTTCGCCAGTCGAGCCAATTTGAGTGGCAGCCCGGTAATTTCATTGCCCGTAGAAACCCCACCGGAAAAGGCGATCCCAGGCGTATCCTTTCTCTCCTTGCACGAGTTGGCGCGAGTCGCAGTGCACAGTGACAGATTAAAGGGGTTACCCTATCGGTGTGCGTGTGCATTTTTTTTTTATTCGCGGATCCGCCATTCATCGCGAACGACGCGCAGTCCCTGGACAGCCGTATGTTGTTAGGCAGGAATCTACTACCTCATGAGGGAGTGGAGAGAGAAGGGGATAGAACAGGGCGCGAACGAGTTTACAGAATGTAGCGGTTCAGGGAAGTTCCGAGAAAATCTTGGTAGTCGACTCGATACAGTCGCGTTTATGGTTTGGTAACATCGAATTTACCCCTCTATCCTCTCGTCTCAGTACACGACGAGAACGATCGTTTCGAGTCCACCGGATCCCCTTTCGTCGTATTAGATAATCACAGGACGGGACGGGAGGGGGCCGTACGCCACGGACTTGAAAGGCCCCGACATCCATCATCCATGGGAGAGAGACGTTGCTCCCTTCTTGTGTCCACCGGACCGGACCAGGACCTGCGTTCTGTTTCCCCTTCTTCGACTATCCCATGTCAGCATTGGCTCGGTTCAGTTGCACCCAGAGTTCCAGTTTGCGATATTATTTTGATATGAAGTTTGGTTCCCTAGTCACTTCGAGGATTCATTACATCGATTCTTTTGTGTGTATTATATACGAAAGATTTAGAAAATTTATTTTTAAAATATTTCATATGCCGTCATTATCCAAAAAGGGATTTCTTTCTTTCTCTCATTCATAATAATTATATAATTTTAAATTATTATTTTAGAACATTTTCTCTCTCTCTCTCTCTCTCTCTCTCTCTCTCTTTCATTATTAATACTACTAATTGTGATTAATTATAAACAGCTGTCGTAAGTTGAAAATCAAATCGGAAAAACAATGACCGGAAAGTTATTTAAATTAGTACGGTTGAAATATATTTTGCTTTGTTTATTTTTGACGGTCTGAACGGCTGCCCGTTTCAATTATCCCTGTAAAGCCAGTACTGCTTCATCTCTCTCGCCCTTCCTCTCGCTTACCCCCTAGCTCAGTCAGTGCACACGCCGAGATAAACACAATGTCAACGAACACATTAATGTTGTACCCCCTGCTCGCGTCTGTGCAGTTCTTTCATGCCGCTCGATCGACCGCCGCAACTGAATGTCGGACTGTTCGTAAAAATCGTAACAGTCAGTCTAATGGAGATTGGATCACGGATAAAATAGTCCTTTTCTCCAACCAGAACTTGTGGACCGCCGACCTTTTGTAATTGATGAATATCTTCGATAGTTGACAATTTCGCTTTCAATAAATGGCCCCTATCGAAATCGGAACGATATCATCTCGCAGAGAAAAAGTACTTTGGCTTTTGTAC